>Ga0172367_10000647_pt1 | contig 53283 bp, 53 predicted proteins | sample Lak10m_FD_114542 | JGI IMG/M metagenome (GOLD analysis project Ga0172367, IMG submission 114542) | Freshwater microbial communities from Kabuno Bay, South-Kivu, Congo - kab_022012_10m | ecosystem: Environmental > Aquatic > Freshwater > Lake | place: Democratic Republic of the Congo: South-Kivu... | reverse complement strand
GTCGGTATGCATGCTGATTTTGATCAGGTACTTCTGTTCGGGGGAGGAGCTGCTTTTCTGAAGAATGAGCTGCCGGCGAGAAATATCAAGGTTGTCGTGCTCCCGGAACCTGAGTACGCCAATGCCAGGGGATTCCAGACATTGGCTTTTGGTAAGGGGGTGTAATGTGCCTCAATACTCCATCAAGCTTTGCACCTATGATCCAGAAGTCATTGATGCGTTTGAACGCTTACGAAAAAATAGAAAGCAGGCTGCATTCACACATGAGGCGTTGAAGTATTTTTTTTCATCAGGCAAGGGTGGGCAGGTGCTTCTGCTTATGGAGGGGAATACTTCAGAGGCTTCTTCATCAATCGTCACCTTAGAATTGAATTCGATTGGTGCTGAAACACTGGATAAACGTAGCACCAAAAATCATCAAATATTTTTTCCACAAAACGACAGCACCAAGGTACTGGACAGCATTCTGGTTTAAGTTGATATGAAGATTGTAAAAACATCGACCATCAATATCTCATGTCGCATTATTTTTCAGGATGTATCACAGCATTTCTTGGCTTTTCACAGCCAAACGGAAACAAAAACGGAAACAACGGGGGTATGGACAAGAAAAAAGGGTTTAAGCTGTTAGCCTAAACCCTTGAATTATTTGGAGCGGGAAACGGGATTCGAACCCGCGACTTCAACCTTGGCAAGGTTGCACTCTACCACTGAGTTATTCCCGCATGTGAGCTTTTGATTTATAGCAAAACGTTAAATTGTTGTCAATATATTTTTGTGAATTTTTTGTGAATTTATTTTGTGTATAGGATGCTTTGACGCACTTGTTTAATGAATTGAGTATGGTTAGTGGTTCAAATAGTTTTGCAAAGTGATATTTTTATCTCAAAAAAAATTACTGTTTCAGAATATGTGATAAATTCATGGTTACAAAATATGAACAGTGTTATGCATTGACTTCCGCTATCTCAAAGTGTATACAGTATGCGGTTTTTATCATCGCTCCACCCAAATCAATTATTAAATATCAAACCACCCAGAAGGAGGAACATCAATGATTGAAGCGTATCTGCAGCATGAAAACGAGCGTGCAAAACTCGGTATTCCAGCACTACCGCTTACCCCCGAACAGACTTTTGAGCTGGCAAAACTGCTGGAGGCTCCACCAGCCGGAAAAGAAGCTTTTCTTCTGAATCTTTTGAAAGAGCGTGTTTCACCCGGTGTTGACCCTGCTGCAAAGGTAAAGGCAGAGTTCCTTGCCGCTATTGTCAATGGCAGCAAAAAATCTCCACTTATTTCAAAAGTTGACGCTGTTCGTATACTTGGCACTATGCTTGGTGGCTACAATGTCAATCCTCTTATTGAGGCTCTTAAGGATGCGGAACTTGCTGAAGAGGCTGCTTGCGCACTCTCTGGTATGACTCTGGTTTATGACGGTTTTGACCAAATTGTTGCTCTTTCCTCATCCAATGCCGCCGCTAAAAAAGTTCTCCAGTCATGGGCAAATGCTGATTGGTTTACCAACCGTGCCGGCGTGCCTGAAACCATCAAGGTCAAGGTTTTCAAGGTTGAAGGTGAAATCAATACTGATGACTTTTCTCCTGCTGGCGACGCATGGAGCCGCCCTGATATCCCCTTACATGCTCTTGCAATGGGTAAAACCCGTTTTCCGAATCGTCTTAAGGATATCGCTGACTGGCGTGCTGCCGGGCATCAGGTTGCTTTTGTGGGTGATGTCGTTGGGACCGGTTCTTCACGTAAGTCTGCCTGCAACTCCGTTCTGTGGCATATGGGGCAGGATATTCCTTGCGTTCCGAACAAGAAAACAGCCGGTGTTATTATTGGCGGCGTCATTGCTCCAATCTTCTTCAATACAGCCCAGGATTCCGGTGCGTTGCCTATAAAGGCTGATGTTACCAAAATGAATGATGGTGATGTTGTTATTATCAATACTGTTAAAGGTGAAATTTGTAACGAAGCAGGTTCAGTTATATCAACCTTCAAAATTGCTCCGAATACGGTTCCGGATGAATTCCGTGCCGGTGGACGTATTCCACTTATCATCGGTCGTGCCGTAACTGAAAAAGCTCGCAAGGCACTGGGACTCGGTGATACTGATGTGTTTACACTGCCGGTTAATCCTGTCCCCAAAGCTAATCAAGGGTATTCTCTGGCACAAAAAATGGTTGGCAAGGCATGTGGTGTTACCGGTGTGCTTCCTGGAACAGCTTGCGATCCTAAAATGACGACGGTCGGTTCGCAGGATACAACGGGACCAATGACTGCAGATGAATTGAAAGAACTTGCATGCTTGAAGTTCCTGTCACCCATGTTCATGCAGTCCTTCTGTCATACAGCTGCTTATCCAAAACCGGCTGATGTCAAGATGCATAAAAATCTTCCTGACTTTATTTCTGAGCGTTGTGGTGTTGCTCTTCGTCCGGGTGATGGTGTTATCCACTCATGGCTGAACCGTCTTCTTCTTCCTGATACCGTCGGAACCGGTGGTGATAGCCATACACGTTTCCCGATCGGTATCTCATTCCCTGCCGGTTCAGGTCTTGTCGCATTTGCCGGCGCAATGGGTTTTATGCCTCTTGATATGCCTGAGTCGGTTCTTGTTCGTTTCAAAGGTAAATTCAATCCAGGTATCACGCTTCGTGATGCTGTGAATGCTATTCCATACTGGGCTATAAAGCAGGGGCTGATGACCGTTCCTAAAAAGAACAAAGTCAATATTTTCAATGGTCGTATCCTTGAGATGGAAGGTCTGCCGGAGCTTACTGTTGAGCAGGGATTCGAGCTGACTGACGCTGCTGCTGAACGTTCTGCTGCTGCTGGTTGCATTCAGCTTTCAAAAGAATCGGTTTCAACCTATCTCCGTTCCAACGTAGCGCTTATGAAGAAAATGATCAGTGAAGGTTACAGTGATCCACAGACTCTTCAGAACAGAATTGACGCTGTTAACGAGTGGCTGAAAAATCCACAGCTCCTTGAAGCTGACAAAAACGCAGAATATGCAGCGGTTATTGAAATTGATCTGGCAGAAATTACCGAACCGATTCTTGCCTGCCCTAACGATCCTGATGATGTAAAGTTGCTTTCAGAAGTTGCTGGAACCCCGATCCAGGATGTGTTCCTTGGGTCATGTATGACCAATATCGGTCACTTCCGCGCAGCTGCAGAAATCTGGCGTGGTCTGAAGTTTAATCCGGAAGTTCGTACCTGGATATGCCCACCGACTCGCATGGATCAGAAAAAGCTGAAAGATGAAGCTTATTTCTCTGTTTATAGCGCATTTGGCGCTCGTATCGAAATTGCCGGTTGTTCGCTCTGCATGGGTAATCAGGCTCGTGTCCCGGATGGTGTCAATATGTTTTCCACATCAACCCGTAACTTTGATGATCGTATCGGCAATGGCGCCAGGGTATACCTTGGCTCCGCAGAGCTTGGCGCTGTAACATCGACGCTTGGCAAGCTGCCGACTGTTGCAGAGTTTATGGCAGTATACAAAGAGAAGATTGAGCCTAATAAAGAAAAAATTTATCAATATCTGCAGTTTGATGAAATGCCGGAATACAAATAAGAGCCGGTTACTATTTTGTATTGCTGTCAAAGCCCGTCGGAATTTATTCCGGCGGGCTTTTCTTTTGTCTTTTAATTTGCTATTGATTGTTTGTTATATTTTGAACGGAGTCTACGCCGGAGCTTTTTGTGATGAATATGCAACAAGAAGAATTATACGCATACAATCAACTTGATGGACTGCCTGATGTCTCATTGATTACACGTTATTGTAATCTGGATGAAATTAGATCAGTTATGCAGCATCTGTCAGACACAGTGGCGCTTGACCATCAACGTATTTTTGAATGGAAAAGCAATAATCAGTCACTTATTGCATCAATAGATTCCTCTACCCGTCAAGAACTGAAAGAAATTCACGACAAGCTTAACCATATTGAAATGGAACGTTTTCTACTGGTCAGTTCCGTATCAGCTCTCCATCAATCGTGTACTGAATACAGGGATCTTCTTGCCAAGCGGGTTATGTTGCTGGTGGCAGACGAGATGGATATTTCAGGGTATGCACTCCCTGATATTCCTTTTGCACTCTTGAGTATGGGTAGCGACGGGCGGGAGGAACAGACGCTTATAACCGACCAGGATTACCTGATAGTTTATGGTGATGGCGGGGGGGAAGCAGCGGACAGCTATTTTCTTAAGTATTCTGAATTACTTGTTGAGTATCTGGAAGATGCTGGATTTAAACGTTGTACTGGTGGAATTATGCCGATAAATCAGGAATGGCGTGGTTCCATGTCACAATGGCGCCGTCGACTTCTTTCCATTGTCCGCTATGAATCAGAAGATCTTGGGAAAAATATGATGGATCTGATTGTGCTTTCTGATGCACGATATGTGGGGGGAGATCGTCAGTTGGCAGATTCTCTCGCTACCTTGATCCGTGATATGGAACATGAATTTTTCCAGGTTCTTTGGGGGATGGCAAAGGCAGCTACGGAGATGCGTCTGGCGCTTGGATTCTTGAAGCGTATCTGGACTGAAAGCGGTGGCGAGCACAAGGGGGAGTTTAATCTCAAACTTCTTGCGTGGGCGCCGCTAGTCATGAATGTTCGTATTATTTCCATTAACCAGGGTTTGGCCGTCACCAATACGGTAGAACGTATCAACCGGCTTGAAAAAGAGGGTAGCTTTTCAAGTAACATAGCATCAGGGCTTAAGGATGCTTATCAAATTCTGACCAAGTACAGAATATTGCTGCAAATAAAGGTCATAAAAGGGATTCAGAATGATTCGCATCACCTTAATCCTTATCAGTTGCCAACTGAAGAACGGGAAAAAATCCGTAAGGCGATGCTTACTATAGAGGATTTACAAAAAACCATTCACAACAACTTCCAGATTCAGTAATCACTGATATACTAGGAGCAGCAACTACCCCCAAGGAGGTGTGTATGTACCGCAACTATCGTAGAGTGTCCTTTGTACTGCTCATGGTTTTTTGGGTCAGTGCTCTTGTACCTGTTGTCTGCTTTGGTGAAACAGTGGGAAACCTTGCCTTGAAGAAAAAAGCCCGTCAGTCAAGTACCGGTTATGGCGGTGATCCGCAGCGTGCTGTTGATGGCAATACGGACGGTAACTACGGAGCAAACTCTGTAACCCACACGGATAATCAAAAGGAAGCGTGGTGGGAAGTTGATCTCGGGCGGGTACAGGATATCCGGGAAATTAAACTATGGAACAGGACAGACTGCTGCAGTGAGCGATTAAGTGATTTTGTGGTTCTTGTTTCAGAACAGCCATTCAGATCCAATACTCTTGATGATTCTCTCAATAACTCATCAGTGTGGAACTATTCAATAGATGGTGTGGCTCAACGCGAAACCTCTGTGCCTGTAGGTGTGCCCGGCCGCTATGTCCGTATTCAGCTGCGTGGCAGCAACTGGTTGTCATTGGCTGAAGTTCAAGTGCTTGGTGCTATGCAGCGTGGTGGATACGGCAGCGGTGCGACAGTACGCGAACCGGTTCAGCAATCAAAAGGAAATCTGGCTTTGAAGAAAAAGGCCCGTCAGTCAAGTACCGGTTATGGCGGTGATCCGCAGCGTGCTGTTGATGGAAATACGGATGGCAACTATAGTGCAAATTCAGTAACCCATACTGATAATCAAAAGGAAGCGTGGTGGGAGGTTGATCTCGGGCGTGCACAGAGCATCCGTGAGATTAAGATATGGAACAGGACAGACTGCTGTAGTGAAAGACTAAGCGATTTCGTGGTTCTTGTATCAGAGCAGCCGTTCAGATCCAGCAGTCTTGATGATGCTCTCAATGATTCATCGGTATGGAGTTATCCGGTGGATGGAGTCGCTCAGCGTGAAACATCAGTGCCGGTTGATGTGTCCGGCCGCTATGTCCGTATCCAGTTGCGCGGCTCTAACTGGCTGTCCCTGGCGGAGGTCAAGGTATTAGGTGCACACTAAAGACGACGCTTGCACCCAAAGGAACTGATCATGATAACCACTCTATTGGAAGGAAATAAGCGGTTTGTTACCGAAACATTTGAAAAAGAGAAGGAGTTCTATGCCGGATTGGCAAAAGACCAAAAGCCGACTGTTCTCTGGATCGCCTGCTCTGATTCACGTGTTCCGGTGAATACCATAACCCAGACCAAGGCAGGCGAAGTCTTTACCCATCGTAATGTGGGGAATATTGTTGCCACCAATGACTGGAATCTTTCGGCAGTCCTGGAATTTTCTATTAATCATCTTCATATACCGGATGTTATTATCTGCGGACATTATGGTTGTGGCGGCATTGCTGCTCTTGATGAGGAAAATAAGGATGACAAATATATTCCGGTCTGGTTGATCAATGCCTATAAGGCAAAAGAGCGGGTTGATGAAAAATTGAAGGGGCTGCACATCGACATCCCCTATGAACAGCGTATGAATCTGATTGTAGAGGAAAATGTGCGGCTGCAGTTGGAGCATCTTCAGGAATACCCGTTTGTGCGGCGTGCCATGATGGAAAAAAAGCTCAATCTGCATGGCTGGGTGTATGACATGTACAATGGTGAAATACGGGTGGTTTCGACGCACAAGCATAGTAATGAAAACCGGCAGATTCAAACGAAAGTTCTTGCTACCTATGAGTGATACCAGTGAAGTAACAGAAACATACGATTTTTTCGCTTTTCTGTCCCGCATGCGCTATATCAGCCGCTGGGGATTGATGCGTAACACAATCCCGGAAAATATCCAGGAGCATTCACTTGATGTGGCAGTGATAGCCCATGCGTTGGCATTGATTCGCAACACCTATTTTGCCGGTAATCTCGACCCTTCTCGTGCTGCTCTGTATGGTATCTTCCACGACACCAGCGAAATTTTTACCGGTGATATGCCGACACCGGTAAAACACTTCAATCCTGATTTCAAGAAATCTTTTCACAAGCTTGAAGATCGTGCCCGTAACAAATTGCTCGCAATGTTGCCACCGGAATTGGCGCAGCAGTATAAGCCGCTATTCTTTTTTGAGCATGAGCAGGAATATGCACTCATCGTCAAAGCGGCTGATAAAATTGCAGCTCTGGTAAAGTGTGTTGAGGAAGAAAAATCAGGTAATCTGGAATTCCGTCGGGCGCGGACTGAGCATGAGGAACACCTTCTGAAAAGTTCGTTGCCGGAAGTGCGCTATTTTATGGAAACGTTTCTTCCCGGTTACCGCTTGTCGCTGGATGAGCTGAATCTGGGGTAAATTACATTGGCAGTTCCTTTGAACATCTTTATTTCATGCACGTTTTCTGTTAATCTTTGTCTCGTTTTTAATCGTTTTTGAAAGGAATATATTGATGCGTTATATAAGTACCCGTGGTGGTATTGAGCCGATTGCCTTTAAAGATGCAGTTATGATGGGGTTGGCAACCGATGGTGGTCTGCTCCTGCCGGAATCGTATCCAACATTCACACCTAAACAGCTTGAAAGCTGGCGTAACCTTTCCTATTCCGACCTTGCGTTCACGATTCTTTCCCGTTTCATCGATGATATTCCTCCGGCTGACTTGAAGCGCCTGGTTGATGCTTCTTATGCAACCTTTTCCAACCCTGAGGTAACACCGGTTGTGAAACATGATGGCGTTCATATCCTGGAGCTGTTCCATGGAGTTACTCTGGCGTTCAAAGATGTGGCGCTCCAGTTTCTTGGCAATCTTTTTGAATACATTCTTGCTGAACGTAAGCAAAAATTGACTATTGTCGGGGCAACTTCCGGTGATACCGGTAGCGCCGCAATTCATGGTGTACGGGGCAAAAAAGGGATTACTATTTTTATCATGCATCCAAATGGTAAAACTTCACCTGTTCAGGCGTTGCAAATGACTACGGTGACTGACGCCAATGTACACAATATTGCGGTTCATGGTACTTTTGATGATTGCCAGGATATGGTCAAGGCGATGTTTAACGATCTTGATTTCAAAGAAAAATACTCGCTTGGTGCGGTAAACTCCATTAACTGGGCGCGGGTGCTGGCACAGACTGTTTATTATGTCTACGCATGGTTGCGTGTGACTGACACAGGGGATACAAATGTTTCCTTCTCGGTTCCGACCGGCAATTTCGGTGATATCTTTGCGGGGTATGTGGCAAAGAAAATGGGACTTCCCATAGATAAATTGCTGTTGGCAACTAATGAAAATAATATTTTGACCCGCTTTGTAAACGAAGGTGATTATTCTCTTTCCGCTGTTGTACAGACGGTTTCTCCTTCAATGGATATTCAGGTGGCATCCAATTTTGAGCGCTATCTATACTATCTGTTTGATGAAAACCCTGCCAGAGTACGGGATGCATTTGACGAACTGCGCGATTCCGGGAAAATAACCTTCACATCGGGAGAGATCGAACGGGTACAGGCTCTTTTTTGCTCTGCTTCAGTCAACCGCTCGGAAACTCTGGAAACTATCAGAACTTTCTATAAGGAAACCGGTTATCTTCTTGATCCTCACACTGCGGTAGGAGTCAGGGGGGCAAAAAAACTTCTTTCAGCTGACTCGGCTCGTGTCTGTCTGGCAACTGCTCATCCGGCGAAATTCGGTGATGCGGTGCGGGAAGCAATCGGCTGTGATACGCCGGTTCCGGAATCAGTTGCCGCACTTTACGGACTACCGACCCGATGCGAAGTCATGGATGCGGATTTGAAGCAGATTATGGCATTTGTGGCAAATAACGCTTGATGAGTGCCATATCATGATTATAACTATCCATCCGGATCATCCACAGCCTTACAAGATAGACCAAGTCGTTCAGTCACTTAAAAACGGCGGTATCATTGCATATCCGACTGATACTACATACGGGATCGGTTGCTCTATTTTCAACAAAAGGGGGATCGAGCGGATTTACCTGATGAAGGAGCGTGAGAAAAAGAAGCCATTCTCGTTTATCTGTTCATCTGTGTCGGAAGTAACCCGTTTTGCCCGTGTCAGCAATGTTGCTTTTAAATATCTGAAACGATATCTTCCCGGTCCATACACATTTGTGCTGGAAGCTACCAGAGAAGTTCCAGATCTTCTCCTGACGCGCCAGAAAACAGTCGGTATCAGAATTCCGGATAATCGCATCTGTATGGAGCTGGTAACAGCGCTTGGCAATCCGATTGTCACAACCAGCGCCAACCTTTCCGGAGAAGAGCCGGTTGGTGATCCGCTGCTTATAGAGGAAACATTCGGTAGACAACTCGACTATGTCATTGATGGTGAGTTGCTTAATACCGATGTGAGTTCGGTTATCAGTCTTGTGGGGGATGTTCCTGAACTGTTGCGGAGTGGGCTTGGGGATGTATCATGGTGTTCTTGATGACGCGTCATTATTTTGGTCGGCATCATGCGTAAATCGACCGTTCGCAATGGCTTGCGCCTGATATGTATCTCTTTAATGCTCATTCTCGCCGTCAGTTTTTATCATGCTGGTATTGCTTCAATTGCATCGCTTTCCCTGGAAGCTGAATCGAGGTTGTACCGTTATGGTATTTTCTGGGGAACAGCCCTTGGCGCTTATGGTGTTCTCCTCTCCACATTTGGCTGTGTCCTTGTTTCTAAAAAGCAGGATGTAGCGGTACGGATTTTCCCGTGGTTTATGATGATTGTTGCCATGGTTTCTCTTTTTTTCTATCTCCTCTCATCTTCATTTGATGCTCCATCTGTTCCGGGGAGAGAGCGTCTTCGCCCAGGTGAAACAATCACTATCTGAATTTTTCTCATTGTCTGCTTCTGTGTCAAAAAATAAATACTTGACTTGTTTAGATGGGAACTATAATTTTAAAACGAGTTTTATACTCACTAAAATTAGGGGGAAATGCCAATGTCAACAGCTATGCAATCAATCGAAACCCTTATGCTTCATGCCGGTCAGTCGCCTGATTCCGCTACGCTTTCACGTGCGGTTCCAATCTGTCAGACAAGTTCTTTTGTCTTTAAAAATTCCGAACATGCTGCGAACCTGTTTGGTCTCAAGGAGTTTGGAAATATTTATACCCGTTTGATGAATCCAACCACGGATGTTCTGGAACAGCGTCTTGCAGCTCTTGATGGCGGTATCGGCGCTCTTGCCGTCGCGTCCGGGCAAGCGGCGATAACCTATGCGGTGCTCAATATTGCTCAAGCCGGGCAGAATATCGTCTCTACAAATTACCTATATGGTGGAACCTACAACCTTTTTCACTACACGCTTCCCAAGCTTGGTATCACGGTAAAATTTGTTGACACCTCCAACCCTGAAAATGTACGGAACGCCATTGATGAAAATACCCGTCTTGTCTATTCGGAGTCAGTCGGCAACCCTAAAAATAATGTGGATGATTTTGAAGCGCTGGGAAAAGTCGCCCATGAAGCTGGGATTCCTTTTATTGTGGATAATACGGTGACAACCCCGTATCTGTTCCGTCCCCTTGATCATGGCGCTGATATTGTCGTATATTCCCTCACAAAGTTTATCGGTGGTCATGGCACCAGCATTGGTGGAGCTGTTGTGGACAGTGGTCGTTTTCCTTGGGATAATGGTAAATTCCCCGAGGTTGCCGGAGCCGATCCTTCCTATCATGGACTCAATTACTGGGAGGCATTGGGTGGGCTTGCATACATCATCAAGATGCGTCTTACCCTGTTGCGCGACATGGGGGCCTGTCTTTCACCTTTTAATGCATTCCAGTTTCTGCAAGGTCTGGAAACCCTTCATGTCCGTATGCCACGTCATGTTGAAAATGCCGCTAAAGTGGCGGATTGGCTTGAGAAAAACCAGCTTGTTTCATGGGTTAATTACCCAGGTCTTGCAACTCATAAAGATTACGACCGCGCTAAAAAATATCTGCCGAAAGGTGCAGGTGCGATAATCGGTTTTGGTATAAAAGGAGGGATCGAGGCTGGCAAGAAGTTTATCGATAATGTCAAACTGCTTTCCCATCTTGCAAATATAGGAGATGCCAAGACTCTGGTTATTCATCCTGCATCAACCACTCATCAGCAGCTTTCGGCTGAAGAGCAGCTTGCAAGCGGAGTTACTCCTGATTTTATCCGTCTTTCTGTTGGCATCGAAAATGTGGATGATATTATTGCTGATATCAAGCAGGCTCTGGAAGCATCCCAAAAATAACCTTCCAGTTTTTGTAACCTTTATAAAAGGCACCCCTTGTGGTTGCCTTTTTTTTTGTGTAGTATCGCACAACCAACATCAATATTTCCAATTTCAAATCAAGGATGCATTTCAGGTGGCGAGAATTGAAGCGACGTAGGCATACAGGTTGTATCTTTAAAAACTGAAGATGAGCCAACTAAAAAGGCGCTTTTATTTGGAATTGGTATAAGGAGTTATTATTTATGCATAAACTGACCATTCGCACAAGTTTTGCCGCAGCGCACAACCTGATAAACTATCAGGGTGATTGTGAAAATCTCCATGGTCATAATTGGCGGGTAGAGGTGACTGTTACAGCCAGTGAGCTTGACAAGGCTGGACTAGGAATAGATTTCAAAATATTAAAACGTGAAGCTGGCGAAGTAATCAAAGAACTTGATCACAAATATTTGAATGATAATCCGGTGTTTGAAGGTATTTCACCTTCATCGGAACATATATCCCGATACCTGTATCAAAAACTTTCGGGGCGTCTGAACTCTGCTACAGTTAAAGTTGACTCTATTACTGTGTGGGAATCTGAAAACGCCTCTGCATGTTACTATGAATGATTCAGATTCATCTATGGGTGGCACCATTGTTGGGAGCGTGCTGGACTATTCTGTACCGATGAAGGAGATTTTCTCTTCTATTCAGGGGGAGGGTGAGTTTGCCGGGCGTCGTCAGATTTTCATCCGTCTGACCGGCTGCAATCTGAACTGTTCCTATTGCGATACCGAATATGCAGCTTCAGATTGCTGGAAAGTGGAATCGTACCCCGGCTCCGGAGAATTTACGGTCCAGCATCAGCTTCCGACCCTGAAAAATATTACGGATCTGGTTGAATCGTGGTGTAGTTCTTTTCCAAACTTACATCACTCAATTACCATTACGGGTGGTGAACCGCTGCTTCATACTGATTGCCTGATAAACCTTCTTCCACAGCTGCGCGGTTTTCTCCCCGTCTACCTTGAAACCAATGGGGCTCTCCCCGATGAACTGTTAAAAATAGTTTCCATGGTTGACGGAATCAGCATGGATATTAAACTCCCATCAACGGCGTGTAATAAAGAGGATTTGTGGGATGCTCACAGTCGATTTTTGAGTGTTGCCGCTGCTGTCAGAACTTCGGTAAAGATGGTTGTAAGTGATGCAACTTCCATGGATGAAATTTTGCAAGGGTGCAACATAATTAAAAATGTAGATAAAAATATCCCGCTTTTTTTGCAGCCTTTGACCTCTCGGGACGGGACGGTCGCTGTTTCGGCTCCGTACCTTCTACGCCTCCAGGCATCCGCCTCAACAATTTTACCCGATGTGCGAGTTATCCCCCAGATGCACCTTATGATGGGAGCGCTGTAAATGACGGAAAACTGTTCTCCTGTTATTGGTGAGTATCCCCTTTCTGGTTCACTTGTTGTTTGTGTAAGCGATGAAACCGGTCATTATTTTGGTGGTTATTATCATGTCCGTTTGATGGCGCGTTGTGATGTTCCTATTACGGAAGGATTATTTGCTTCGCAGGGTGAATTTATGAAAGTCCGGGCAATTTTGGGAGAAACTGTCTCTTTTGAGAGGGCGCTGGAAAAGATGGCGGTACCTGAACATGAGCTTGATGATGTAAAACACTCACTCCTGCACTCTTTCGAAACCAATCTTCTTCCATATATGAAACATTCCGGTTTTGCAGATGGATTTGTAAAAAATCAGTATTGCAGCCATAGCAAAAAACGTAACATATATGGCAAATAATCTAAAACAGATTAAAAAAGTTGATATCGATTCGCTTGCTTTTGGTGGTAGCGGGGTAGGGCGTATTGATGGCAAGGTCTGTTTTGTCCCTTACAGTTGTCCTGGCGATCAGCTATCTGTTGAAATTGTGTCAGAGAAACAATCCTATCAGGACGGACGTATATCGGAAATTAGCGTCCCGTCTCCCCACCGTATACAGCCGGAATGTCCTTTGTTCGGAAATTGCGGAGGTTGTGCATGGCAGCATATACCGTATGCTCTGCAGTTGAGGGCAAAACAGAAGATTTTGACTGATGCATTATGGCGTGGGGCAAAAGTTGAAGAATCCGTTGTGCAACCGATTGTACCGTCAACTGAACGCTATGGCTACAGAAGCCGGGTGCAGCTCAAGGTTCACGGCACTGCTGACGGTTTGAAAATAGGTTTTTTTCGTCCAAACTCCCATTATGTTGAGGATATTTACGATGGGTGCCCGCTTGCTGTTAAACCGATAAACAAGGCTCTGGCTTCACTTCGGGATGTTTTTAGCGGTTATGATGAAGTAGGCTCAATTACTGAAATTCATCTTGATTGCGCTGAAAATGGCGTTGTTGCAATTATTGAATATAACGGGAAAAAACAGGAACAGTTGTGTCGGTTTGTGATACAGAATATTAAGCGTTTAACCCCGTTGACTGCACTCTATCTTTCTCTGCCCAAAAAACGGGAATATCTGCGCCTGTATGGCAATGAATATCTTTTCTATTCCCTAACTTTTGCAGGTTTTGATGACAATATATGCAGACTTTCATATCTACCCGGCAGTTTTTCACAGGTTAACAGGAGCCAGAATCAGGCTTTGCTTGATACTGTAGTGACTTTGATGAACCCGGATACGGGAATGCGTCTGCTGGATCTGTATTGTGGCAATGGCAATTTGTCTCTTCCATTGTGTCGTCTGATTGAATCTGTGACCGGTGTTGAAGCATCCACCTCTTCAATTGCCGCCGCCAGGTACAATTGCAAGGATAATGCAATTGAAAATGCTACTTATATCTCTGCTGATGCAGTCGGTTTTGTAAAAAAACTGATTCAATCCGGGGAAAAATATGATGTTGTGATGCTCGACCCTCCGCGAGGCGGTGCAGCGGATTGCGTACCTGGAATTTGTTCTCTGGATCCCATAAAGATACTGTATATTTCGTGTGATCCAAATACACTAGCCCGCGATTGCCGTCTGTTTATGTCAAATGGTTATGCGCTGGCAAAATCAGTTCCACTTGATATGTTCCCACAGACATGGCATCTGGAAAGTGTTACCCTACTTGTTAAAAAAGGTTTTTAGGAGATTTGTGCATGGGTTTTTTGAGTCGGCTGTTTGGTGGTAAACCGGAAGATATTCTTCTAAAGGGTGAAAGGGAGATGTCTGATGGTAATTTTTATGAAGCGCGTTGCTGCTTTGAAGATGGACTTTCACGCTGTCGGAATAAGATGGAGTATGCAAATTTGATAGAGCAGTTTGAGCAAAATATAATAAAGGCAAACAATTCTCTTTCCCGACTTAATTTGGATGTTGCGGGTCATGCGATCTCTGAACGGAACATTGATAAGGCTCGGGAACACCTGGAGTTGGCAAAAACGCTGACATTAGAGCCTGAAGTACGGGAAAAGGCGGATTTACTACTTGCTTCAATTAATGAAAAAGTCAATAATACAAAAGAATTAGCTACTCCTACTGGTTGCTCTTCATGCTCTTCCTGTTCGCCGCATGGTGAGGCGGGTAAAGTAGAAAGTGCTCTTGATGACACTGAACTTGATCCGCGTATACATTATGAACTGTTGATTCATCAGTTGCCGGAAGAAATGTTTGAACGCTATTTAGCTTTGGGAGAAGATTTTGCATACATATACATTGCTGCAAGCCGTGATGAGCATTCTTACGCACTTGAGCTGCTCGAAGCATGGCACAAGAGTGACGCTGACGATGATATTTATTTGAACGAAAAAGGTAAAATACTTCATCGTCTTGGGCAGATTGAGCAATCGGAAGAGTGTTTCAGAGCTGCAATCGCTTGCAATACTAATAATCATCTTCCATACTTGGGGCTGTCGCTTTTAATGCTTGAGGGAAACCGTTTTGATGATGCTGGACTCCTTCTGGACGAAATGATTGCAGGCAACATATTCAGGGGACAGTCGATAATGATGCGCGGTGAAGTTTTTCAGCTTACCGGTGATTTGGATCGTGCCATCGAAGTTTATGCGTCGTTGCTTCCGACACCTTTGGCAAAGTCGGCAGCGGAAAAACTGTATGAAATTTTGCAACTTCAGAATCGTCATGCTGAAGCTGCTGCATTGCATAAGCAGTATCTTAAATCATGTTCCCATTAAATAATTCAATTTGATTTCAATGTATTAACCAGCTTATTATGGAGGAATTTATGAACAAGTCAGAGTTGATAGAACAGTTGGCGCTGAAAAAAGATATTTCTGTTAAAAAGGCTGAAGAAATAGTTAACCTTGTTTTTTCTTCCATGACAGAGGCAATGGTTAACGGAGATCGTATAGAAATTCGTGGTCTTGGCAGTTTTGTAATAAAGGATTATGGGACTTACACCGGAAGAAATCCTAAAACCGGAGAAGCCATAAAAGTGAGCCCTAAAAAGCTTCCTTTTTTTAAAGTCGGTAAAGAACTTAAAGAAAGAATTCTAGGGTAGCTTCTTATAAATTGAGTGCGGAGTTGCAATTTTTTTTACCGCATATCCTAGAGGTGCTGTGAATAAATTATTGATGAAAAAATGTATTCTTGTCTTTATAATATTGATTCTTTTCCCTGCGGTCAGCGCATTTGCTAACCCGTCGCAAAGCGGTTCAACCGGTTTGCTGGTGGTGCCTAGTGCAGATACGCTTGATGCAGGAAATATCTGCGTTGGGGCATGGAGTCAATTTAGCCATAATGACTCCAATCAGAAACCGCTTCTTAAAGATTCCCTCGTTCTTCCGGTAACCATCACTCTTGGGATAGGTTCATTCTGGGAAATTTACGGTGCATATCCCAATATTCTTTTTAATGGAGAAGATGATTCCTCCGGGCGTGGAACTTTGGATATAGGGACCAAACTACGTTTTCTTGGTGGCAGGGCATCAACTTTCAAGGTGGCGGCAGATTTTCTGGCACAACGCCATATATCTGAATCTCCTGATCTTGATGGCGTTATAGATATATCCACAAAAATGATCGCATCATATTCAAAAGAAAATTTTGGAGCTCATCTGTACGCTGGAGCACTTTTCCCCGGAACTAGAAAGGGATACAACTTCAAAAATGAAGTGACCTTTGGCGCCGGTCTTGAATATATGCTTTTTCCACGTTTCAAGATGACTACGGAAATGATTGGCGGTACAGGTCGGGAAGATTCGGTTGATTATAGCTTGGAGGCAACAGTAGGAGCGCAATATTATTTGTCACCACATTTTACCCTTAATGCTGCTGCCACACATGGTTTGGGTAAATATGATCCCGATTTTAAACTGGTTTTTGGAATAAGTTCATGTCAGGGGGTTGGTTCATATGTGACCCCAATCCCTTCGGTTGGTCGTAAGTTTGCTGCAAAAGCAGAAGTAAAACCTTTGAAACCGTTAAAAATAATCCCTATATCAAGCCTGCTGTTGAAAACCTCGGCTGCAAAAGCTTCTCCTGTCAGCAAGCTTGAGGTTGAAGTAGACGCAGATAAGGAAGAGGTCATAATTAAACCTTATGGTCAAATTACCATTGCACCTCAACAGGCGTCCTCTAACTTGACATCCCCGGTTGTTCCGGTTGAAATACCATTGAAAACAACGGCAGAAGAGATTGTGTTTCAACCACAGAAAAAACAGGATCTTGAAGCAAGTGCAATTGATTATACTCTGAACCGTATCAGGGGAATAACACCTTTGTTCGGCATGGATGTCAAAGGTTCACAAGTAACAATTCCTCCCCCAGCAGTTCTCCCGGAAACAATGGCAGTTTACCGCAAGTTCAGATTCCCGGATTTGACATTCGATTTTGACCAGTGGACAATTTCCGGTGAAGGCAAAAAAATGCTTTCTGAAGTAGCGGAACAGATTAGAAAAGATAAAAAATGGCTCTATCTGAAAATTGATGGACACACTGATAGTATTGGATCTCTTTCCTACAATATGGATCTTTCTCTAAAACGCGCCATATCGGTCGCTACCTATCTGGTGAGCTTTGAGGGTATTGACCCCGCTAAAATATTTATCAAAGGATTTGGTAAATCAACCCCTATTTCAGATAACGATACAGCTGAAGGTCGTCGTAAAAACCGCAGAACCGAGCTGCTTTTTCTTGTTAACAAGGATGGTAAATAAATATGAAATCCCTCCTTAAAACAGCTTCTGTTCAAATATCAGTTTTTTGCATTTTATTTTTATCAGGCAACGCAATTGCCGGTGAAAATAGTACAAATGACCCCATAACGGCTCGCGTTATAGCTGTTGTCACACTTGAGAAACCAGGTAATACTGCACATATTCTTAAACAAGTGGATCGTATTGTTCCTGAACTTAAAAAAATATCTGCTGATAAAATTATTCGCCTTGATTGTAATTATAAAGGCGCTCTGAAGCGCGAATCAGATGTGAGAGCTGCATATACTGCGGCAGCAAAGATAGAAAAATATTTGCGGGAACGCCATAAGTTAAAACTTGATCTATGGATTTCCGCACGTTTGAGCCGTGGTAAAAGCTCTAATCCCAGAATGGTTATTTCGGTCTTGAGTGATGAAATAAATCAGTATCAAAAACTACCTGTTAATTCGGGGAATATGACACCTTAAATTCTAATGGTGTCTCTGTGGGAGTTGGATATGAAAAAATATATATTTTATTTCATACTTTTTGCAGCTTGTATTATTTCGGCCTGTTCTTCCATAAAGGTAGTTCCGGAATCAGCTGCTAATGGAGTCGTCAATTTGCAGGACAATTCACAGACTATTGTGAATGCCGGTGTGGAGACTTATGCAAAGTTGTCTGACTCGGATCTTAATTCTTATAATCTTGATGGCACGGTAGCTGCCTTTCAGATTGCAATTAAAAATACCACCAATTCCGAAATTTCATTTGATGAAAATTCTTTTGTGCTAATTGATGAAAAAGGGTTGCAATATCACCTCATGACAGCTGAAAAAGTTCGTGAAATAATAAAAAAAGATTCATATTACCTTATGCCGTATCCATACGTTGGGTTCTATTATCTTGAAGATTTTCAGAAAACAAGTTTCTATAACCGCAATACCTCATCACTCCCATATTTTTATGAGCTTTACCCACAGGATATATTTACCAAATCACTACCATTAACAACTATAATTCCAGGTATGAAAATAGAGGGTTTGGTTTATTTCAAGCTTGACATTGCAAACCTTCAAAACCTCAAATTATACATATATCGTAAAGGCGCTTCAAAATCATCTCCTCCTGAATTCATCTTTCCGTTTAAAATTGTAAAATAACAGCAGGGGATAATATGCCTTTTACCCTTTTAGAAGGCGCTTTGGGGGGGATCGGTCTCTTTCTTTTTGGAATCCGCCTCATGTCTGATGGTATACGTACCGTTGTAGATTCTAGGATTCGCAACGTTTTTAAAAAAATAACCCAAAACCGATTGTTATCATTCAGTAGCGGGATTCTGCTTGCAATTTTGGTTCAATCCGGAAGCGCAGCTGTCGTCTTTGCCTTTGCGTTACTACATAGTCGCATTATCAACTCATTTCAGACGCTTAACATTCTTGCAGGTATACTCCTCGGTGCCTCAATCGCTCTTCAAATTCATATTCCTGGCTACACTCTTATTGCCCCTTTTTTGATTTTTGCCGGTATATTAATTAATCTTTTCGCCCATCAACGTCGTTTTTTCAATTTAGGTAAGCTATTACTAGGAATTGGCATCCTCTTTTTAGGATTGTCGCTTCTTGAAGGTAGTTACCGAGCCGTTGACCATCACCCTCTTTATGAAGTTTTTGATGGATTTTTTTACAGAACAACCGTTTCAGCCTCTTTCTTTGGGGTATTACTCTCATTTCTTGTGCAGTCAGCCACAACTTTCACAACAATCATTTCATCATTGATTCCGATCTACTCAATTTCAATGGACGCAGGATTCTGTATGGTTGCTGCTGGCGTTTCCGGAGCAGCCATACTTGGATGTCTCGCAGCGGCAGGTTTGGGAGCAGTTTCGAGGCGTCTTGCAGCAATTTTCCTATTAATAACATTTACAGCAGGGGTGCTTGCACTTCCTCTATGGCACTACTTATTTGCTGTTGTCCCTAACCCAAACTTTGATATTTCAATACTCTATTCACAGCTATCGAGGCTTCATCTTTTGACCAGCTGTTTGGCCGCTGCAATATTGCTTGCGTGTAGCAGTTTTGTTTCTCGCTTTATGGCTCTTCTTGAAAAGAATGTTCTTGCATCCAATGAACTGGCATCGCATAGCAACGGTTATCTTGATGAACGTATTATCAAAACTCCGACCATAGCGCTTGAGCAGGCGCGGAAAGAAATTATCCGCATGATGACGGTAACTTCTTTTATGTATGCTGATTTACGCTCCACTATCCAGAATTATGATTCCAGGCGCGCAGAAACTATACGCCAACATGAGCATTTGCTTGATTCATTAAATCATGAAATAACCGCATTTCTGGCAAGACTTTCCCAAGACGGCTCTTCTGAAATAAAGTATGAAATTGCATTCCAACTCCATACTGTTTCTGGTCTTGAGCACATTGGTGATCGTTGCGAAGAGATACTTAAATCAATTGAATCCAAGAAAGAAGCCGGGGTTATATTTTCTGATGCCGCGATGTCAGATATTCAAACTCTCGCAGTTGTTGTGTCGGATGTTTTGGGCGTGCTGGAGGATGTTGTTATCAATGGGAGTTTATATGATAAGGATAGATTGTTGAACAGTAAAAAAATGACTCGAAATCATTTTAACGATGTTAAAAGAAATCACTTCTTACGTATTAGCGATGGTGTTTGTTCAACGCGCGCCATGATGTATTTTAATGATATCATGGCAGCATTTATGCGCATCACTGAAGATTGCTGGTCAGTTCTTGAAGACAGGACAAGGAAACAATTATGAACAAAAGGATAGCAGCTATCGATTTTGGAACCAATACGGCAAGACTTCTGGTGGTCGAAAAGGATTTTGCCACTCAAAATTTTACCCAGATATGTCTTGAACGTGAGATTGTCAGAATGGGAGGTGGTTTCAGTAGTGAAAACGGACTTGCTCCCGATGCCATAGAACGCGGGCTTGCATGTCTGATGCGATTCTCAAAGGTTATGAATCAGCATGGCATTGATTCAGTTCGTGCTGTGGCGACAAGCGCAGTTCGTGATGCAGTGAATAAGTCCATGTTTCTTGAACTTGTGAAGCAACAGACTGGTATATCGTTGGAGGTTATTGATGGCGTTCAGGAAGGTTCATTAACCTTGCAGGGGGTTATGTCCGCTCTCGATGTTGAACCGGATTCCTTGCTTCTTTTTGATGTGGGAGGGGGGAGTACAGAGTTTACATGTATGAAAAACCGAAAAACAACATTTGTCAAAAGCCTTCCATTAGGGGTCGTTCGTTTAACAGAAGGGAAGGGTTCTCCCGGTGAAATGCTGGCAAAAATTGACAAAGAACTTTGTTTGTTGAAAGCAGACATGAAAGAGCATGCTGTTGATTGCTGTTTGAGCACTCTGGTTGGCACTGCAGGGACTGCCACCACACTTGCGGCAATCAGTATGGAAATGGCAGATTATGATTATAGGCGGGTTAACAACAGTGAGCTGACACTTGCAGAGATTAAACGGATTTACAATCACCTTTCATCCCTTGATGTTGTTGAACGGCTGAAAATTCCTGGGCTTGAAAAAGGGCGTGAAGACCTGATTATTGCCGGTTCTCTTATTACTATTCAGGTAATGGAAACCTTTGGCTATTCAACCTTGAAAGTCAGTGATTATGGCTTGCTGGAAGGGCTTATTGTAAGTTTTTGAATATGTTCTCTTATTGATTTTGTTTTGTTATTTTCGCCAGTTGCGCCATACAGTTCCAAAGCTCGTTCAAGATAGATTTGAGCCTCTTTTGTCATGTTGTTAGCAATAGACGTGTCAGCCAATCCCTCCAGATCACGACCGATTTTAGTAGAGATTCCCTGCTGTTTGTCTATGTTCAGAGCTTGAATAAGATGATTGCTGCTTTCCCCGAAAAGTTTTTTCTCTCTTGTCAGAACTCCCAGTAGATACAGTGAATTTGCCTCTTCTTCAACTGACCGTGATGAACGGTTTTCTGATAATGCCTTTGTCACTTCATTTAGCGCTTCATCGTATTTTCCTGATTCATAAAGGGAGCGTGCAATAAGGTTGCGCCGTTTACCATGATATATTTCTTCAGCATCAAAAGAGGTTCTGGCTGCTTTTAATGCTTCGTCAGCTCTATTCAAGGCGAGATCCAGAAGAGCCTTTTCGTAATAAACTTCTGCGCTTATATTTTGGGCATGTAGTGGAATGGCAAGAGCTCTTGCCATATTCAGCGTTGCTTTACCGGTATCATTGTTCAGACGTTGAAGACGTGCAAGATTGACCAATGTTATTGCTTTTTGCGGATTATCCTCAATAGATCTGTTGATGGCAAGCGCTTCAAGTAAAAGTTTTTCAGCGTTCTCGTATTCCTGCTTTTCGGCAGCCGATAGAGCCCGCGACTGCAATCTGGCTGCTTTAAGTTCTGATGTGGATCGTAATAGTGTAGCGCTACCTGTGCAGCCGGATATAAACCATACAGATATCAGTATGCAGCTCATGGCAAAAGATTTATTCATGACTGTCTCCCCTGATATATGTCGGTTTTGCTTGAGACGGACTATTATCCCTCAATAACCAGCTGTTCTGTAGTGAATTCAGTAGTTGGTCTGTCCTCAACATAACATCTTCGGTTTGGGACAGTATTCCTGGAATTTTAGGGAATGATTTTTCAGCCAACAGGTTTGTTTCTTTAGAGATGGATGAAACATTTACGAGAGTCGTATCAAGTTTATCAAGAATTCCGGGCATTTTAGTGTTGATGCTGTTGAGAGTGTTGTTTAGATGTAGCAGAGTAGGGGCAAAATCGATACTCTTTATTTTTGCATCGGTACTATCTAAAACAGTCGTTGTTTTGCTACTGATGGCATGAATATCGTTTTTTGAGGAAACAAGGAGCAAATCCATATTCTGGCGCGTCTGTTCCAGGTTGCGAGTGAGCGTCTCCATATTTTTGACTGTTTTCTTCAAATCTCCATCAGGGTTGTTTATGTATCCAATAATATCACGCACCTCAATCAATACAGGTTTAACTTTTTCTGCAATTTCATCTGCCATTTCATCAAGAGCCTTTGTCTTGACATACAGAATGTTTTCACCTTCATTTAGCGCAGGTTTTTCCGGAGAACCGACAGAAACTTCGATTATGTTGTCACCAACCAACCCTTCCTTTACAAGTTTTACAGTAGAGTCGTTTCTGATCCAATGCTGATATTTCTTGTCAATCTCCATGCTGACATCAACCATTGCAAGCTCGTTAAGTGTGATTGATGTTATACGACCGACTCTGAATCCGGATAATTTTACTGACATCCCTTTGTTAAAGCCGGTTCCCCTGTCTACTGTAAAGCGGAGCGAATAGGTGCTTGTGAAAAAATCTTTTTGCAGGCCGAAAAGCACGGCTGTAACAATAACCCCGAGCGCTGCAATCAATATAAAAATGCCTATTTTCCGTTCCAGGTTTTTAAAACGCGGGTCTTCTTCACGAATCATGAGTTCCTCACATTGTTTCTCTGTTCATTGTGAAGGTAATAAAGTGGGGCATCACTGAAATACTCTGGAATTTCCTCGGATGAAGTCAATAATAAAGATGTTAATTCCGGATTTGAAGCGTGCAGCATGTATGCGGCTTTGCTTAATTTGTCACAACCAGCTTCGCTCATTCCGTCAAAACATCCGGAGTATAGCATGATCGATGGTTTTTGAATTGCAGACCTGACAAAAGCGGTTATCCTTTTTTCGTACAGAGAAAGAGTTGCAGGCAACGCCATAATATTTTTTGAAAATCCAAAAAAATCTAGCAACTGTTCTGCGTAACTTTCCTGGTCATCCAAAATTGTGCCGTGGTGGTAGAGTGTTGGCAGCATAATATTTTCCCACATTTTGAGATTAGATATCAATCCGCCGGATGATGGTATATATCCAGTTTTTTGACGAATCCGAAGTAATTCATCAGGGGGTAAATCATTAACCGGTCTGTTATCAATTGATACCGTTCCAGTTGTAAGTGACGCCATTCCGGTCAATAATCTGCACAACAAAGCATTTTCTTCCTGGTTTGACGTTAAAATTACCGCAGCACAACCTTTGGGAATTTGGCAGTTCAATCCCTCAAAAAAATCTTTGTATGAAGCGTCTGCAAATGTAATTGAATATGACATGGCAGGAATATACTAATTGCAAAAGTATGATTGTCAATCAATATTAATCATTTTCTGGCAGTAAGCACAGGTTGCAATCTAATTCGCCTGATTCAAACAAATTGCAATACGGCACTTCATTTAGTATAGTGCCACAAATTTATTATTTGATGTCATCTGAATAGAGATGGGAACTTTATGAAAGAAATACTCTCTGGCAATGAAGCCATAGCCCGTGGAGCATTTGAAGCGGGGTGTCGTGTCGCTTCTGCCTACCCTGGGACACCATCAACCGAAATAGTTGAAAATACGGTTAATTACAAAGAAATAGATTCTTCCTGGGCTTCCAACGAAAAAGTTGCACTTGAAGTCGCAATTGGAGCATCCTTTGCTGGTGGACGTGCGCTTTGCGCCATGAAACATGTAGGCGTTAATGTCGCTGCTGACCCGCTTTTTACCCTCTCTTACACCGGTGTCAATGGTGGTCTGGTTCTGGTAGCTGCCGATGATCCTGAAATGCATTCATCCCAGAATGAGCAGGATAGTCGGAATTATGCAAAATTTGCCAAAATACCGATGCTGGAGCCATCAAACTCACAGGAGTGTAAAGAGTTTACCAAGTTTGCCTTTGAACTCTCGGAAAAGTATGACACACCCGTTATTCTTCGCACTTGCACGCGTATATCGCATAGCAAATCCATAGTAGAGTTTTCTGAACCGGTAGGGGGATTGCCGGAACCGAAGCTTGTAAAAAATGCAGCCAAGCTGGTTATGTTGCCGGCAAATGCCCGTGTGCGGCATCCTCTTGTGGAGGCGCGTCTGATAAAATTGTCTGCAGACGGCGTTACAATGCATATTAACAGACTGGAGCTGCGCGACAGGTCAATTGGAATTATAACATCCGGCGCGTGCTATAACTATATACGAGAAATCATGCCAAATGCCTCGACCCTCAAACTTGGCATGGTTCATCCTTTGCCTCATAACCTCATTCGTGAATTTGCGTCAAAAGTAGAGCTACTTTATATTGTGGAAGAGTTGGATCCATTTATTGAAGAACAGGTCAAGGCAATGGGGATAAATGCAGTTGGCAAGGAAATCCTGCCAATCTGTGGCGAGTTGACCCCAGGGCGATTGAGAGAAGCTTTTAAGTTGCCAAATGTTGATTCAATAGCTCCTGAAAAACTTCCAGGGCGCCCGCCAAACATGTGTCCAGGTTGTCCACACCGTGGTGTCTTTTATACTCTTAACAAGCTTAAAGCGTATGTTACAGGTGATATAGGTTGTTACACTCTTGGATTCATGCCCCCGCTGTCAGCAATGGATACCTGCGTTTGTATGGGCGCCTCCATTGGGATGGCAACCGGTGTCAGCAAGGTTGTATCTGATGAAGAAAAGAAAAAAATTGTAGCGGTAATTGGCGATTCAACTTTCCTTCATACTGGTGTCAATGGGCTTATGAACATGGTTTATAACCAGTCGCCTGCGACTGTTATCATCCTTGATAACAGGATTACCGCAATGACCGGTCGCCAGGATAACCCGGCATCAGGTTTTACGCTAATGGATGATCCGACACACAGCATAGATATACCATTGCTTTGCAAGGCATTGGGAGTAAAGCATATTAGAGTTATCAATCCGTTTGATCTTGATGAAACCTACCGTGTCGTTCAAGAGGAGATGAATCGACCGGAACCTTCTGTTATTATTACGAATAAGCCGTGTGTACTTGTGAAGCGTGAAGGCGTTTTTAAAAGAGGAGTCTCTTATCAGGTCTGCGAAGACAAGTGCACCGGTTGCCGCGCTTGTCTGAAAATTGGATGCCCCGCCATTGAATGGCGTCCTTCTGGAGATGGGAGTAAAAAAGGAAAGGCATATATTGATCCGTTGCTTTGCACCGGCTGTGATGTCTGCCGTCAGTTATGCAAATTCGGAGCTATCGGAGGTGCAAACTGATGGATGATAAAATTACCAATATACTTCTGGTTGGTGTAGGTGGTCAGGGAATTCTCCTCGCTTCTGAAATTCTTTCTGAAACCTGCATGCTTGCAGGTTATGATGTGAAAAAGAGCGAAATTCACGGTATGTCACAGCGTGGTGGGAGTGTTGCATCACACGTTCGCTATGGGAAAGAGGTTTTTTCTCCAATTGTGCCGGAAGGAGAGGGGGATATACTTTTCGGGTTTGAACTAATGGAAACCTGTCGTTCGCTCCCGTTGCTCAAAGCGGGCGGCACGGTCGTGGCAAATGATCTTCGTATTCCTTCTCCATCCATATTAATGGGGGAGGAAGTTTATCCTGAAGCTGTTGTGGATATCATTAAGTCCAAGTTTCCTGATTTTCTACTCGTTGATGGTCAGAAAATTGCCATGGAGGCAGGCAATGCTCGCACGGCAAACACGGTGTTGCTTGGCGCTGTGTCCCGACGTCTTGATATCGCTGAAAAATTCTGGCTGCAGGCACTGGAAAAAATGGTGCCGGTTAAAGCTGTTGAGGTAAACAAAAAAGCATTTTTACTTGGTAGAGGTTTATAGATTTATTTCGTCCGGAAACGTTTATTTTCACCCCTGGTGCTGACAATCTTCGACCTTGCTTGTCGGCGTACAGATGTACGCCTCCGCGCAATTTCTTGATTTCCTTGCCCAACCCGAAAACTATTAGTTTCTTAACCGGAGTTTCCGGATGGAAACTAAATAAATTTTTACGCTATTAAACATATATTTAGAGGTAATGAGCCATGTTTTTCAATGAAGAATTTGAAACTCTTCCACGTTTGGCGCTTGAAGCGCTTCAACTGAAACGATTGAAGTCGGTTGTTGAACGGGTATATGCCAATGTACCTTTTTATAAAGCATCTTTTGATGCAGCCGGTATAAAACCCGCAGATATAAAAACCCTCCAAGACCTTCAACGGTTACCATTCACAACAAAACAGGATATGAGAAATTCCTATCCGTATGGACTTTTTGCCGCCCCAATGGAGGAAATAGTCCGAATTCATGCTTCATCCGGGACGACAGGTAAACCGACTGTTGTCGGCTATACCCTTAAAGATATAGATGTCTGGTCAGAATTGATGGCGCGTTCATTTGTTTCCGCCGGTGTTCACAAGGGAGATATTATACATAACGCTTATGGATATGGACTTTTTACCGGAGGTCTTGGGGCTCATTACGGCGCTGAACGTCTTGGCGCATCGGTCATTCCTATTTCCGGCGGGAATACCAAACGCCAGATTATGATTATGCAGGATTTTGGTTCAACAGTACTTACATGCACCCCCTCCTACTCGCTATTTATGGCAGAAGAAGCAAAAAATGAAGGGGTTAATTTCAAAAATCTCAAGCTGAAGGTCGGTATTTTTGGCGCAGAGCCGTGGTCTGAAGCTATGCGAGGTGAGATTGAAGACAAACTGAACCTTGCTGCTATTGATATTTATGGGCTTTCAGAAATCATGGGTCCTGGTGTCGCCATAGAATGTATTGAGGCAAAGAAAGGGTTGCATATCTGGGAGGATCATTTTATTCCGGAGATTATCAATCCTGAAACCGGTGAACTTCTTCCCGAGGGAGAACGGGGCGAACTGGTCATCACTACCATAACAAAACAGGGTATACCGTTGATTCGTTATCGTACCCGTGACATCACCAGTCTAACATATGAACCGTGTGTTTGTGGTCGTACCCATGCCCGCATAGCGCGTATGAGCGGTCGCTCTGATGACATGCTAATCATTCGAGGTGTCAATGTTTTTCCTTCCCAGATTGAATCGGTTCTGGTTGGCATCGAAGGTGTTGAGCCGCATTATATGCTAGTGGTGGATCGGGTCGGAACGCTTGATACTCTTGAGGTTCAGGTTGAGGTAAATGAACAGCTTTTTTCCGATGAGGTAAAAGAACTTCAGAAACTGTCGCGTCAAATTGAAAAAGAAATAAAAGATATGCTTGGTGTTACCTGCAAGGCAAAACTTGTTGAACCGAAGAGCATTCAGCGAAGTGAAGGGAAGGCAAAACGAGTGTTTGATAACAGAAAACTGTAGGAGGTGGTATGAAAGTCGAGCAGATATCAATTTTTATAGAAAACAAATCTGGAAGATTAGCTGACATCGCGAAAAATCTTGGTGAAGCGGGTGTTAATATCAGGGCGCTTTCACTGGCAGATACCTCTGATTTCGGTATATTGCGATTGATTGTAAATGACAATGAAACCGCATCCAAAACCCTTAAAGAAAAGGGGTTCACTGTTAGTAAAACAGAGGTTGTGGCGGTTGAAGTGCCGGATCGTCCGGGTGGGCTTTCAGCAATCCTGCAGGTTCTTGATTCCGAAAAAATCAATGTTGAATATATGTACGCATTTGTTGAACGTTGTGGCGGAAATGCAGTGATTATTTTCCGTTTTGACGAACCAGACAAGGCAATCAAGGTTTTGACTGCAGCCTCTTTTAATGTACTTCAAGGTGAAAAACTGTGCAGCTTATAAATTTAACAAAAGGGGAAAAGCAATGAAGAAAAAAATGATGCTTCTCTTAACCATGATATCCGTAACCAGCTATGCTTTTGCCGCTGATGTTAACTTTGATGTAAATATGAAAACCAAACAGGGAAACAGTGAAACCAGTATCAGTGTCGGCAACAAACCGCACCCTGCGCCATCCACTGTCGTAGTGAAGGAAAAAACGGTAATAATAAAAGAAACGGACGGGCGTGGTGAGGGGCACCACGATAATGGCAAGAAAAAAGGGCATGACAAGAAAAAACATAAAAAACATAAACAAGAACGTCATGAAGGTGAAGGTCATGAAGGCGGAAACCATCATAGGGATTAATCAGTTACAATAAACTTCATTGAGGAGGTAGTTTGTATGAAACGATGCACAATTTTTGCTGTTATGGCGCTAACATTGTTAATTTGCAGCACTGCATTTGCCGCAACCATTAAAATCGGGGGGCTCTTTGCTGTGACAGGTCCGGCATCATTTCTGGGGGAGCCTGAAAAGAAAACTCTTGAAATGCTCGTAAAAGATGCCAATTCAAAAGGCGGAATCAATGGTGTTAAGCTTGAAGCGGTTGTTTATGATACGGCAGGAGATCCAACCAAAGCGGTAAATCTTGCAACAAAACTGATCAAGGATGACAAAGTTTCTGTAATTATCGGACCGAGTACAACAGGTGAATCAATGGCTGTAGTACCTGTTGTCGAAAAAGCAAAAATTCCGTTAATCTCATGTGCCGCCGGTATTAAAATAACCGATCCGGTAAAGCAATATGTATTCAAAACACCTGCAAATGACCATGTCGCAGCAGAAAAAATTCTTAACTACATGGCATCCAGAAAACAGAAGAACCTTGCGCTTCTGACGGTTACGGACGGATTTGGGGCATCCGGTCGTGAGCAGATCAAGACACTTGCAAAACAGAAGGGCTTTACAGTTGTAGCTGATGAGGTATATGGACCTAAAGATACCGATATGACAGCGCAATTGACTAAAATTCGAGGCACAAAAGCTGATGCAATTATTTGCTGGGGTACAAACCCTGGTCCAGCGGTTGTTACCAAAAACGTCAAGCAACTTGGAATCAAAACTCCCCTTTACATGAGTCATGGTGTTGCGTCAAAAAAATACATTGAGCTTGCCGGTGCGGCTAATGCTGAAGGAATTATGCTTCCTGCAGGAAAGCTTGCCGTATATGACTCCCTGCCAAAAAATGATCCTCAACATAAATTGCTTAAAGAGTACGATCAGGAATATAAAAAGACTTTTGGTGTTGAGGCGTCAACATTTGGCGGATACGCATACGACGCCTTTCTGCTTGCAACATCTGCTATGAAAAAGGTAGGTACAACTGCGGATCAAATCAGAAAAGGAATAGAGCAGACACACAAACTTATCTCTGTTTCCGGTGTTTTTAATATGTCTCGTTCAGATCACAATGGTCTTGATCTCTCTGCCTTCGAAATGGTTGTGGTGAAAAAAGGTGACTGGGTTATTCTAAAATAAGAGCTAATGCCGTTTTTTGAGGAGGAATGTATGATTATTAGATTGTTTTCTGCTGTTGTCGCATTATGTTCAGTTCTGTTTGCCAATACTGTTTTTGCGGCTGCGCCGATCAAAATCGGAGCTTTGTTTGCTGTCACCGGACCTGCGGCTTTTCTCGGAGAACCGGAACGGAACAGCGCTAAAATGGTTGTGGATGAAATTAACAAGAGTGGCGGTGTAAAAGGTCGCAAGCTTGAACTTGTTGTATATGATACAGCCGGAGATCCCACCAAAGCTGTCAACCTGGCAACCAAGCTGATAAAGGATGATAAAGTTGTCGCAATCATCGGACCGAGTACAACCGGTGAAACAATGGCAGTCATTCCTGTCGCAGAACGTGAAAAAGTGCCTTTAGTCTCATGCTCGGCTGGTGGTAAAATCACCGATCCTGTGAAAAAGTGGGTTTTTAAAACCGCACAGAACGATGGACTTGCAGTTAACAGGATTTATGAACATCTGCAAAAAACATCACATACTAATGTTGCAATCCTGACAGTTTCAGATGGATTTGGGTCATCCGGACGTGAACAGCTGAAGGCGCAGGCTGCAAAGCATGGGATTACAATAGTTTCTGATGATACATACGGTCCTAAAGATACTGACATGACAGCACAGCTTACTAAAATTCGTGCATCAAAAGCGCAGGCTATTATTTGCTGGGGCACAAATCCAGGTCCGGCTGTTATTGCAAAAAATGCTCGTCAGCTCGGAGTAAAGCTCCCTCTTTATATGAGCCACGGCGTATCATCCAAAAAATTCATTCAGCTTGCGGGTGATGCGGCTGAAGGAATAAGGCTTCCATCGGGCAAAGTCCTCGTAGCTGATCTGCTCCCAAATTCCGACTCCCAGAAAAAATCTCTCATGGCTTTTGTGAAAGATTATCAGAAACATTATAAAGCAGAGGGAGATCACTTTGGTGGTCACGCTTGGGACGCCGTAATGCTTATAAAAAGCGCTCTCGAACATGGCGGAGACAGTTCAGCTTCAATTCGTGATCAGCTTGAAAAAACAAAAGGTTTTGCTGGTATTGGCGGGACATTCAATTATTCTGCACATGATCATGCCGGTCTTGGCAAAGATGCATTTGTGCTGGTTGAAGTGAAAAAGAAGGATTGGATAATAGTAAAATAATTTTCTACATAATACTTTTACCGTAGGGGCGGACGACTGTTCGCCCCTACATTTATGAGGCGCAATGCAGTTCGATCAACTACTACAATTTTCCCTTTCAGGGTTATCAACCGGAGCTATTTACGCCCTTATCGGGGTTGGTTTTTCAATTATTTACAATGCGACAGGGATTATAAATTTTGCCCAGGGTGAATTTGTCATGCTGGGCGGTATGCTGACCCTCTTCTTTCTCGAGACCATGCAACTGCCGTTATGGATTGCTATACCATCTGCTGTCTGCGTCTCTACCTTATGCGGTCTATTGTTTGAACGACTTGCCATTCGTCCTTTAAGGGAGGCAACCCCGATTAATCTCGTTATCATAACTATTGCCGGTAGTATTCTGATACGAGGAATATCCATGCTCCTCTGGGACAAAGACACACATTCCATTCCGTCTTTTTCCGGCGATGAGCCGATTGCCATCGGTAATGCCACCATACTTCCGCAACACCTTTGGATACTTGCCATCACCCTCCTTATCGTTGGAATCAACCGTTTTTATTTCTATCACACTATTAGCGGCAAGGCGATGCGAGCTTGTGCATATAACCGTCGAGCAGCAGGACTCGTGGGGATAGATGTGAAACGGATGGTACTATTCTCTTTCATGATCAGTTCTGCCATGGGGGGTGTCGCTGGCATAATCGTGGCTCCGCTTACCATGACAGCCTACGATGTGGGAATCATTCTCGGTCTTAAAGGCTTTTGCGCTGCTATCATAGGTGGAATGTCCAGCGGGCTTGCGACGGTTGTGGGAGGTCTGGTGCTTGGTGTTCTGGAGTCGTTGGGAGCAGGGATTGTTTCTTCAGGGTACAAGGATGCCATAGCATTTATCATTCTACTGTTAATATTGATCATACGCCCGCAAGGATTGTTCGGCAAAGCAGAAAGCGAGCGGGTTTGATATGAATAGAGAAATATTTAAATACCTGTTTTTCGCATTAGTAGTACTCATTACACCCGTTTTTTTTCAAGGCAACTACCTTATGAATGTGCTGGTGTTCATGGGAATAAACACCATGCTCGCCATTGCACTTAATCTCCTTCTCGGTTACGCCGGGCAGATTTCGCTTGGTCATGCCGGTTTTTTTGGACTTGGAGCTTATATCTCTGGGGTACTCACCGCCACATACAGCTGGAACCCGTGGTTTGCAATGTCATTTGCGGCTGCTCTCGTTGGCATATCCGCTTTTCTGGTCGGATTTCCAGTGTTGAAACTCAAGGGGCATTATCTTGCCATGGGGACATTGGGGTTAGGCATTATCATATACATTATGTTTAATGAAACCGTTGAGCTGACAGGTGGACCTTCAGGATTTTCTGGGATTGCGAATCTCTCCATTGGAACTCTTATCTTTGATTCAGATTTTAAGAATTACTATCTGATTTGGACTTTTGTTCTGGTTACGGTGCTTTTATCACTAAATCTTGCAAACTCACGGGTTGGTCGTGCTTTGCGAGCTCTGCATGACTCGGAAGTCGCAGCACGGGTAATGGGTGTAAATGCCAGATTGTTAAAGGTTCAGATATTTGCCTTATCAGCGGTTATCTGTTCTGTAGCAGGAAGTTTATATGCCCACACAATGACTTTTATTGCTCCGCCGTCGTTTGGATTTAATTTTTCGGTTGAACTGCTGACCATGGTTGTGATCGGAGGATTGGGTAGCATATACGGTTCTTTTCTTGGAGCTGCGCTTCTTACGCTCCTTCCGGAAATACTCCGTGAGGCAAAGGATTATGACATAGTAATCTATGGATTGATTCTTATGCTGATGGTCATGTTCATGCCGGGGGGGCTGGTTCGTGGTGTGCCGGAACTTTTCAGGAAAATTACTGGAAAGGGGGGTGGAAATGCTTGAAGTTTCTGGTATTACACAGATATTCGGTGGTGTAACGGCGCTTAAGGATGTCTCATTTGTTGTCCGGAAAGGTGATATAACCGGAGTTATAGGACCTAACGGCGCTGGTAAAACTACCTTGTTCAATATTATTGCCGGTATTTATACCCAGACATCCGGGCGTGTTATACTTAACAGCAATGATGTTTCCGGCTTCCCACCCGAACGTCTGGCATATCTCGGCATGGTGCGTACTTTTCAGAATATTGAGCTGTTTGGTCAAATGACCGTACTTGAAAATGTCATGGTCGGACTCCATACAAAAAGCCGATGTGGTATGATCTCATCTGCTTTAAAAATGCCGTGGGCTAGATCCGAAGAGAAAAAAATCCGTAACGAAGCTATGAAATGGCTCGATTTTGCCGGGATTATTGATCTGGCTGATACGGTTTCCGCCAACCTCCCTTTTGGCAAGGGGCGTCTACTTGAAACAGCTCGGGCATTGGCGTCTGAACCAAGTATAATTTTGATGGATGAACCTGCGGCAGGGCTTAATAGTCAGGAAACTTGGCAACTATCCCAACTGATCAAGCGGATACGCGATCTTGGTGTAACAGTCGTGCTGGTGGAACATGACATGGAGCTGGTTATGGATATTTGTGATCGAATTATTGTTCTTAACCTTGGCGAAAAACTGGCAGAAGGTACGCCGAGGGAGATTCAGGAAAATCCGTATGTCATTGCCGCCTATCTTGGAGGCTAGTAGCTTTCAAGCCATTTAATTGAATGTTTTTTTATGTCAGAAAGGAAATAGTATGAAAGATCCACGCATAGCTAACTTTGCAGAAATTCTGGTTGATTACTCTACCCGTGTCAAAAAAGGTGACGTGGTGTTGATTAATGCGGTTGGCTTTGAGGCAATGCCGCTGGTGAAGGAGTTGTATGCACTTTGCCTGAAACGGGGCGCCAAATATGTTGAGTACAACTTTTCCAATCCGGAGATTGACCGCCAGTTTTACAACCTTGCCGGCAAACAGCAGCTTGAATACTTTCCACAGCACAAACTTGATTTTTACAAGCAGGTAACTGTTTATATCGGTATTTCCGCAGGTGAAAATTCCATGGTAATGGCAAATGCCCGTCAACAGGCAGTCGTGGCATATCAGAAACTGACCAAGCCGTTGATTGATCAGCGTGTCAAACATACCCGCTGGTGTGTTACGCGCTATCCGACCCATGCCTCTGCACAGGAAGCAAAAATGAGCCTTGAAGAGTATGAAGATTTTCTTTTTGCTGCCTGTTGCGTAGATTGGAATATGGAATCAAAAAAACAGGAAAAACTTAAAAAACTTATGGATAACACTAAAAAAGTGCGCCTCCTTGCAGCTGATACAGATCTTTCCTTCAGTATTGACGGGTTACCCGGAATAAAGTGTGATGGTCGTTTCAACATGCCGGATGGTGAAGTATTCAGCGCGCCGGTAAAGGATTCTGTGCAGGGTTATATTACCTACAACTGTCCCAGTATTTATCAGGGGAAGGAGTATAACAACGTCCGTTTTGACTTCAGGAATGGCAAAATTGTCAAAGCGGTTGCTGAAGGGGCGGGGATGAGCGCATCGCTTAATAAAATCCTTGATACGGATGATGGCGCCCGTTATGTGGGTGAATTTTCTCTTGGTATCAATCCAGGTATCCGTCAACCGATGAGAAATATACTGTTTGACGAAAAGATTTTCGGTTCAATTCATTTTACTCCAGGTCAGGCGTATGATGAATGTGATAATGGGAACCGTTCGGCTGTACATTGGGATCTGGTTCGTATTATGGCGGATGGAGAAATCTGGTTTGATGATGTTCTGATTCAGAAAAACGGAAGATTTGTGCATAAATCACTGATTGAACTTAATCCTGTGGAATAGAAATTCAATGGCGTTCAGTACGAGCTATTTTTATTCAGTTTTCTGGCAGCGTTTCAAGCGCAACCGTCTTGCGATGGTTGGCGCCGCTGTTGTATCTCTACTATTTCTGGTTTCGTTTCTAGCCCCATTTCTTGCCCCATATCACCCGAACAGTATTAATGCATGGGCAGTATTGTCACCTCCCTCATGGCAACATTGGTTTGGCACAGATGAACTAGGTCGTGATGTGTTGAGCAGAATCATCTATGGCGCTAGAATTTCCTTGAAAGTAGGGTTTGTTGCGGTTGGGATTGCGGTTTCAATCGGCACGGTGGTTGGTTTGGTATCCGGCTATTATAGTGGATTGGCAGATGCGACTTTAATGCGCTTTGTTGACATAATGCTTTGTTTTCCCGCATTCTTTCTTATTCTTGCTGTTATCACGGTTAGAGAACCATCTATCTGGAATATCATGATAGTTATCGGTCTTACAGGATGGATGGGGGTTGCCAGGCTTGTGCGAGCTGAAACATTATCTATTCGTGAGATGGAATACATTCAGGCTGCCCGTTGCATCGGTTGTTCAGACATGCGAATTATTTTCCGTCATATCCTGCCGAACGCCGTTTCGCCTGTTCTGGTTTCAGCGACTCTTGGTGTTGCAGGTGCAATACTGACAGAATCCGCGCTATCTTTTCTCGGTATAGGTGTCCTCCCACCGACGCCAAGTTGGGGCAATATCCTCACATCCGGGAAGGATTATATAGAATTTGCCTGGTGGCTCTCCCTCTTTCCAGGATTTTCCATACTACTGACAGTCCTTGCCTACAATCTGTTGGGAGAAGGAATCAGGGATGCTCTTGATCCGAGAGTAAAACGTTAGCCAATTATGCTTGCAACATATTCAAATAGTTGAGCAAAATTGCAAGGTTTATGAAATACTTTGATAAACTTGTCGTATGTAAGGGTGATTTCTTCTGGTGAGAGAGCAGTCAGGGCAATAACTGGAATTGTATTATCCTGCATTTTTAAAATCTCTGTTGCCACAGCTCCGTCAATTGATCCCATCATAAGGTCTGTTATAATCAGGTCAAACTGTTTTTCAGCAAGAACTTCCAATAATTCCAATCCATCGTATACAGATACAACCTCATAACCGAGATCTCTTGCAAATGAGGCGAGCATCTCATTGCTCATCTGATCATCTTCAGCAATAACTATTCTTTTTGGCATGATTGGTACATTCTCCTTTGTTGGCTTGACCTCAACCATACTATGAAAATCTGATGCTGTAACCATTGAAAAAGTATTAGCATAAAAAAAGGGGAAGACATCTGTCTTCCCCTGATTGCATTTTATGAGGTGAAAAGTAATAGATCAGTGATCAACAGCTTTTGCCATACCGAGTCCTGTGTTCTGACGTACATAAACTTCGTCGAACATATCTTCAGCACGTTTGCTTGGGAACATAAGAGTTGCAAGAATAGCAGCAATGAAACCTAGCGGAATGGATACAATACCAGGATTTTTAAGTTTGAAAAGTGGTTTGTCAAGACCCATCAATGATGTGCCGTCAAGTAGAGCATCTTTCTGTGCTTTTGCAAGAGCTTTTGTGTCTTTCTCTGAAAGTGTAGCGCCAGGAGGTAGTTCGGCCTGTTTCTTTTCCATGGCAGCGATAACTTTCTTTGCGCCTGCAGCAACAGTTTTTGGATAGGTCATGTTAGGGGAAACCATAACCAGACCGATGGAAGCAATTGTGCCAACTAGCAGACCAGCGATAACACCGGCTGTGTTGAATTTACGCCAGAATAGTGAAAGGAAAACAACTGGCAGGTTCCCTGAAGATGCAACGGCGAATGCCAGAGCAACAAGGTGGGCAACGTTTGCTTTTTCAGCCAAAAGACCGATCATGATACCAACTGCGCCAACAACCAGTGATGTGATACGTGCAGCCATAATCTGTTCGTGCTGGTCAGCATGACCATCCTTAATGACGTTAACATAGATGTCATGTGCAATGGCAGCTGATGCAGCCAGAACCAGACCGGAAACAACAGCAAGGATTGTTGCAAAGGCAACGGCACAGAGGAAAGCGAGCAGAATGTCACCAAAGATTGGTGTAATGTCTGCGCCCAACTGCTGGGCCAGAAGCAGTGTAGCCATGTTCCCGCCTGCGTCAACCTGTATGATACCTTGTGGAGTAACGTGGATGGCAGCGCCAAATCCGAGCAGGGTTGTCATAACATAGAAACCACCGATGAGGAACATTGCGATGATAACTGATTTACGAGCTGCCTGTGCGGTTGGAACTGTGAAGAAACGCATAAGGATGTGAGGCATACCAGCAGTACCGAGAACCAGAGCCATACCGAGTGAAATCTGATCCAGTGGTGATTTCATGAACAGACCAGGTTCAAGCATACGTTGACCGGCATCGGTTCCGTTAAGGACAATACCGTCTTTGAGAACCAGTTTGGAAACGTGATCCTGGACATCAGGGCTGTTAACGATGTCGTGGAAGAAAGCAATCGGATTGAATCCGGATTTAGCCAGAACCAGTATGGAAAGGAGGAAAGCACCAGACATCAGCATACCGGCTTTGATAATCTGAACCCAAGTGGTTCCGTGCATACCGCCGAAGATTACATAGCCAACCATCAGAACGCCAACGCCAATGATGGAAGTTTTGTAAGGGATGCCAACAAGCAGAGCCATCAGTTTACCAGCCCCGACCATCTGTGCTGTCAGGTAAAAAATGGAAACTGAAACAGTTGATATTGCGGCAAAGGCGCGTACCGGTTTAGGGCTGGTGCGGAAGGCGAGGATATCGCCCAATGTGTATTTACCAGCATTTCGGCACGGTTCGGCAATGATCAGGAGTACTGTGACGTAGGCAACAAGCCAGCCGACTGAATACATGAACCCGTCATAGCCGTATAGGGAAATAAGTCCGGAAATTCCGAGGAACGATGCAGCTGACATATAGTCACCAGCAATCGCCCACCCGTTTTGAGTGCCGGAAATGCCGCCTCCAGCTGCGTAGAAGTCGGCAGCTGTCTTTGTATGACGGGCAGACCATGCAATAACCGCCATGGTAATGGCGATAATGATACCGAACATGGAAAGGGTAATGGTTTTGTTCGCTTTAAGCTCTTTCTTTTTGACTGGAGCCGGTGCAGCTGCAGGAGTTGTTGTTGCAGCGCCGGGGGGTGCAACAATTGGTGCGCCAGGAACAGCCGGCGCGGCTACAGCTGCCGGTGCGGTTGCTGTCGGTGCAGCTCCTGCTGCAGGAGTGTTCTTTGGCTCTTCAGCAAAGGCGGCTGCGGCAACGGTTAGAGACAAAGTGGCTGCGATAAAAATATTCTTGAGTGTCATGTCGTATCCTCCTTTTCTAAAGATGTAATTCGTCGATAAGTTCTTTTGTTAAACGGTCAAAATCATTGTTAGCTACTTTTGCATAGTACAGTGCAATAGCCCAGGAAACAAAAAACTGTGAAAGGGCAAATACATACCCAAAGTTGATGACTCCGATGACCTTGACCTTGTAAAGCCCTGGTGCATACGCTGCACCGATCGGGAGCATGAAGTAATAAACAGTGGAAAAAATCCACCAGCCAAAAAGGAATGCTGTTTTTTTGTGATGCAGGTCAATAAACTTCGGGTTGTTTGCAATTGCAGACCAATCGTACTGTTTTTCTGCCATGAGTTACTCCTTTCTTAAAAAATGGTTGTGATTGTGAACATACGAGGAAAATTAGGCTGTTTATCCCCCTTTCGCTAAAAATATACTGATTAACCAGGCATAACCCTTTATTTGTAGGAAAGCATATCCGCTCCATAAATCATGGAAGGGCGGATTTCATTTTCAATACATTCCGCAAGCTATTATGGAAATTGCTGACTGGGCTGAATTGGGGTTGTTATTTGCTGCTTATGAAATAGATGGTATGCAAATTATTCTGCTTTGAGATGGTGCTATTTTGAAAAGTATTCAAAATAATTCAACGATGTTTTATTATTTACGGTAATTAAAAAACAAATGCAAGATTTTTTTTATTACAAGAACGACTCGTCATATTAAGACCCCCTCTCAATTGTTTGAAAAGACTAGATAATCTGATACAATAATTTGAAATTACTTGATAAAATCAATTGTAATAAATGAAAGTGCTGGGCTGCTATGAACTGTATTATTTTGTAATTAGCATTTGATTTTAAAATGGTGTGATTAATTTTGACTGTTAATGTTTGTGGGGATATCGTGGGAAGGTTTTACCTGATTCTAAAATGACATCAATTTTTTATCAAAAATTATCTTTCAAAATCAGAAAAATCCTTTTTATGAATTATTTGCTGCAAACAGTTTTCCTGCGGCAGATAGCTGATTTGGAGTGCCGAGAAGGAGCAGGACATCTTTGGCTCTAATCTCCCATACAGGGTCTGGGTTTGGAGTTACAGCTTCGTTTCGTTTTATCGCTATGATTGTTGCACCTGATAAAGTTCTTATAAACCCATCAGCAACGGTTGTTTTATCAAGGTGTGAGCCATCTGATACTGTAAATGCTGCAATCTCCGCCTCTGATAAAAATCCGCTTATTCCTGCGGCGTTACTGTGTCTGCGGCTTAAGCTTCTCAACATATCGTAAGATTCAGAGCGTATGGTTGAAATGCATTTTTCTATCTGATCGTGTGGAATCAGGTAATTTTTCAGAACCTGTGCAAAAATTTCTATAGATGTTTCAAGCTCTTCCGGTATTACCTGCGTTGCTCCAGCCTTGTATAAATTCTCTGCTTCGAGCTGATAGCGAGTTCTGGCTATTATATGAATATTTGGATTAAGTTCTCTTGCAACTGAAGAGATACGAGCTGTTGCAGATGAATCAGAAATGCCGACTACAATTATTCTTGCTTTATCAATATGGACATGTTCAAGAATTTCTCTATGAGTTGCATCTCCAAAAACAATATGAGATCCACGAGTTCTTTCGGCAGAAACTGTGAAAGGGTTTGTTTCTACAACAAGATATGGGATTGAATATGTTTTAAGTACCTTGGCAAGATTTCTTCCATTTACCCCGTAACCTATTATTATTACATGATTATTGACTCTGCTCTTATGTTCGCTTTGAGTTAATGCTTTTTTTCCCATTACAAATCTGTGAGGTAAAAGTTTTGAAATTTTAGCCGATAATTTTGGAGCAATTTTAAGAAGAATAGGGGTAAAAGCCATTGTAAATATGGCAACAGCCAGAAATAGCTGGTAAATCTCGTTGTTTAACAAACCATCCTTTAAACCGTTTTGTAATAGTACAAACGAAAACTCTCCTATTTGAGCAAGTGATATGCCTGCTATCATGGCTATACGAGCCGGCATTCCAAGGAGTAAGATTGCTATTGATGCAAATGTAGCTTTTATCAGTATGATTAAGAGGAAAATAACAAGAAGTGTTTGCGGCTGCTTCAAAACTATTGATAAATCGAGGAGCATTCCGATTGATATGAAAAAAAGGCTTATAAATGCATCACGAAACGGGATTATATCGCCAAGAGCCTGATGGCTGTATTCAGATTCTGAAATGGCAAGACCGGCGATAAAAGCACCTAAAGCCAATGATAATCCGGCAAGAGATGTAAGCCAGGCTGTGCCGAACGCCACTACAAGAATAGATAGTATGAAAAGCTCACGACTTCTGGTTTTTGAAACCTGATTAAATACCCAGGGGACTATGTATCGTGAGGCAACATGAGCGATAACTACTATAAGAAGCGCTTTGCCAAGCATAATTGAAAGATTGGAAATCCCGCCACCTCTGCCGGATAAAAAGGGGATTAAAAGCATAAAAGGGACGACGCAGAGATCCTGAAAAATCAGAACGGCAAGTGCAGTCTTGCCGTGCGGGGTATCTATCTCTCCTGCATCTATGAAGAGTTTCATCAATATGGCTGTGCTTGATAAAGATACTACAAATCCGATAAATATCGCCTGATTTAATGGGAGATTGGATAAAAGAGCTGCGGCTGTAGTAAAAGATATTGTAAGGAGAATCTGAAATCCGCCACCCCAGAATACTCTCTGCCTGATTCTTATAAGTTCACTCAAAGAGAATTCTATCCCTATCGTGAACATAAGAAGGACTACCCCGACCTCTGCCATAATTTCTACTTCGTGAGTAGATTTTATAAGGGCAAGGGCATTCGGACCAGCTATTATGCCGGCAGCAAGAAAACCGATTATTGAAGGCAAATTGAGCTTTTTGAATAGAATTACTGTAATCAGTGCAATAGAAAAGAGTATCTCTATATCTTTCAGTGTTTCAAAAGGCATATCAAGTTGTTTCCTTTTTTAGATCAAAAAAATGGGGAGTGACAATATTAAGTCACACCCCATAAAAATAACAGAAAGAGAGAGAATGTAAATTGCTATAATTGATTTTAGTGGAACATCTTGTACTGAAGCATATAGGCTGCAATACCACCAAAATACCCTATCAGGGCAAGTCCGCTTATTCTTTTTACATACCAGAAGAAATGTATCTTCTCAAGCCCCATTGCAGCAACACCTGCCGCAGAGCCGATAATTAGGATTGACCCGCCGGTGCCGGCGCAATATGCCATAAACTCCCACAAAAAACTGTCTGCCGGATATTGAGATAGTGAATACATCCCCATGGATGCGGCGACAAGAGGGACATTGTCTACAATGGCGCTGACCATGCCGATTATAGTTACGATGACATCTTCACGCCCGACTGTTGCGGTGAGCCACTTTGCAAGATTGGTAAGGATATGGGTGTGTTCAAGAGTCGCAACAGCAAGGAGAATACCTATGAAAAATACGATTGAACTCATATCTATATGTTTCAACGCCCGCACCAGAGTTAGATGTTCTTTTGTTTCATCATCTTTTTTGCAATGCAGCAGTTCACCGGTGAGCCAGAGTATGCCGAGACCGAACAGGATTCCCATGAAGGGGGGAAGATGTGTGATGGTTTTGAAAATCGGAACTGCCACCAGGATGCCGAGTCCCATTGCAAACATAAGATTTTGTTCAAATGGTGTGGCTACCGTCTGATGACCGCACTCTACCTCTTTTGAAGGGGGTACAACTTCACGCCCACGCAGGAAAAAACTGGTTATAGCCAGCGGCACTATCATATTTACCATAGATGCAGCAAACACCCCCTCCATTATGGCGAGAGATGTTATCTGTCCACCTATCCAGAGCATTGTTGTCGTTACGTCACCTATTGGAGACCATGCTCCGCCAGCATTGGCTGCAATTACGATAATGCCGGCAAAGAAGAGGCGGTCATCATGATTGTCGAGCAGCTTTTTGATCAGCGATATCATGACAATGGTGGTGGTGAGGTTGTCGAGAACAGAGCTTAAAAAGAAGGTTACAAAACCGATTAACCATAGAAGGGTTGTAAGATTTTTTGTTTTAATTCGGGAAGTTATAACTTCAAAACCGTTATGCGCATCCACAACCTCTACAATGGTCATCGCCCCCATAAGAAAAAATACTATCTGGGCTGTTCCCATGAGCGATTCTGATAGCTGCTCTGAAACGAGATGGTGATCTGACATTGATAGAGCGTATATTGTCCACAAAAGCCCAGCCCCTATTAAGGCAGACGCAGATTTATTTACCTTTAGAGGGTGTTCGAGGGCTATTGCTGCGTAGGCAAGGATAAAAATTACGACAATGGCAGTAAGCATGGTGATGGCTCCGAATCGGGATTTATTACGGTCTGTTCAAATTCTTGAATATGGCAAGATCACCAATGCATCCGGTTGGTGCATCTGGGTCATTGGGGTCGACTGGAAGAGACCTGAAAGCATCGGCGATAAGCATGCCGCCAAAAGAGCCGTAGAGCAGTCCGACCAGACCGGAGGTGAAAAGTGCGTTTGCAGACATATTTATTCCGACTCCGGTGACAATCATGGCGCTAAAACAACCGACAGAACCAAGAATGATTGAACCGACTATTTTACTACCGACTTTTTGAGCTGAACGAGCCGCTATTCCCCATACAATAATGGTGTATGAAGCAAATCCGCCCAGTTCCCATCGTGCTGAAAAGCTATCCATGATCCCCGCATATTCAATGGCAAATGGTATGATGTTGGATGTAAGACTTAAACCACCTAATGCACCCAGAATGGTTGCGCCGATTGTTCGGAATTTGGCGGAAAGGATAAAATGCAGTACTGCAGAATTGAATCTACGAATTTTTGAAAGGATCATATTTTCTCTGTTCTCCAATGTGGTTGCAGTTGCAGGCATTAATAGCTCCTTTTCTATTTGTGGTGCAATATAAATATGATGGCTTCGCAAAAAGTCCATCTGCTTCGTTACGCTCGTCTTTCGTCACTGCAGCGTAGAATGTAACTACGCTTCATTCCTCAAGATTCGCAAGCCTTGCATCTGGAGCTTTTCTGCTTTGCCATTGAAATCAAGAGAATTCGCGAGGGGATCAAATATAATAGTGGCGGCTGCCGTTAAGACAGCCGCCACTATTGTGAATTACCCGGCTATACTGTTTTAGTGTGCTGCCGGAGGAGGCAGTTTGCCAGGGTAGCGGAGACTTGCGACCATGTCCTGAATCTCCTGTGGAGGCTCAGGGGTGAATTTGCCCACAATCCACATGGTTGCAAAGTTCAGCATTGCGCCGACTGTGCCGATACCTTCCGGAGAAATACCGAACCACCAGCCGTCCTTGTTATTGGCAGCAGGGTTGCCCCACTTGAACCACCAGATGTAGGCAGCAACAAAGACGATCCCGACAAACATACCTGCAAGAGCCCCTTCTTTATTCGCCTTCTTGTTGAAGATACCCATCAGGATGCATGGGAAGAAGGATGCGGCTGCAAGACCGAAGGCAAAGGCGACAACCTGTGCAACAAAGCCTGGAGGATATATACCGAAGAGACCGGCAATGCAGACCGCTCCCCCTGCACCAACACGCGCCCATATAAGTTCCTCTTTTTCACTCATGTCAGGCTTCATCATACCTTTCATCAGGTCGTGCGAAATGGCTGCGGAGATAACGAGGAGAAGACCGGCAGCGGTAGAGAGTGCGGCAGCGAGACCGCCTGCGCCGACAAGCCCTACAACCCAGTTAGGAAGTTTTGCAATTTCAGGATTGGCGAGAACCATGATGTCGCGGTCGATTTTAACTTCGTTGGTGCTCTTTGGATCTTCAAATTTACCTTTGGTGAGCTGCATGATGCCGTCGCCGTTTTTGTCTTTCCAGGCAACCAGTTTGGTTTTTTCCCAGTTTTTGAACCACGATGGAGCGTCAACATATTTAACATTGTTAACCGATTTGATGAAGTTGGTACGTGCGAAAACAGCGATTGCCGGTGCTGTGGTGTAGAGGATGGCGATGCAGATAAGAGCATAACCGGCTGAAGAGCGTGCATCACGCATTTTAGGAACAGTGAAGAAACGGATAAGGATGTGGGGAAGACCGGCGGTACCGATCATCAGCGACATGGTGATAAACCAGACGTCGATCAGTGGACGTGAGCCGCCAGTATAAGCACTGAAACCGATGTCTTTTTGAATGGTATCGAGAACGTCCAGCAGATATTTCCCCTGTGTACCCGGGTCATTCAAGAGCGCTGCGCCGCCGGCAGTGATGGTTGAACCCATCCCGAGCTGCGGGATCGGGTTGCCGGTGAACTGCATCGATATGAATACCGCCGGAACCATGTAGGCGCATATTAGAACGACGTACTGTGCAACCTGTGTATAGGTGATCCCTTTCATTCCGCCCAGCGTGGCGTAGAAGAAGACCAGAGCCATGCCGATGATAACACCCATGTTAATGGAAACACCCATGAAGCGGGAGAATACGACGCCGACACCGCGCATCTGGCCGGCAACGTAGGTGAACGATACGAATATAGCGCAGAGGAGCGATAGTAGTCGAATCGACTGTGAATAGTACCGGTCAGCCATGAACTGCGGAATCGTGAACTTGCCGTATTTGCGGAGATAAGGTCCGAAAAGCATGGCAAGAAGAACATAGCCGCCTGTCCACCCCATGAGGTAGAAGGAGCCGTCACGACCCATGAAGGATATCAGACCTGCCATTGATATGAATGATGCGGCGGACATCCAGTCAGCGCCGGTTGCCATACCATTCATGTAAGCGGGAACGGACTGCTCGGCAGCATAGAAGTCACCTGTTGATTTTGCGCGTGATGCATAAGCGATGTAGATATACAATGCAAAACTTAAACCTGTTATGATCCAGGTCCATGTAAGAATACTCATAGTGTCACCTCTCGTTTAGTTTGGAATCACCCTTCGTGTACGTCATACTTGATGTCGAGTCTGTTCATCATCCATACATATGTCCAGATCAGGATGACGAAGATGACCATGGATCCCTGGTTGGCAAACCAGAAACCGAGCGGGAAACCGCCGATCATGTAATGATCCAGTTGGTTGACAACCATGATGCCGCAGAAAAACGATACGAAAAACCAGATTGCAATATGAACTGTGATGATACCCAAGTTTTCCTTCCAATACGCTTGCTGATTTTCTTTTGACATTTCAGACATCGGTGTTACCTCCATTTCTTGTGAAAGTGTTGAACTCTAAAAAACTTTCGTCAATTCTATTAAGTCCCTTTGAATCTCCTCCTTTCTTTAGAATTGTGTGCATTTGTCATGCGGGCATATAACCAAACCTGCCCGAAAGCAAAAGCGCTTCTTCCTGCATTGATGGAATAATCTCTTTTTCCAATCGCCCCCCGAGCATTCTGAATGCCGGTCCGATAAGAGTGATGGCGCCGATAATCTTGCCGCTGTAATCACGAATGGCAACAGCAACACTGATGATTCCCTCACCCAGTCCGCCCCGGTCTACAGCAACCCCTTTTTGTCTTATTTCAGCCAATTCATTGTCGAGTGCATTAAGATCAGGCATGTTATCCTTTGGTCTCCCTCTTTTTTTGAAGACTTTTTCAATAATATCCCGTTCAAAACATTTCATGACTTTTCCTGCTGCATTGGTGAAAAAAGGGACTATTCGTCCAAGGAGTGGAGCTGTTTTGATCTGCTGGTTGCAATCAACCATATCGAGGAATAGAACTTCATCATTTTTGGGAACAGTCAGGTAAATCGCTTCGTCGAGACGATTTGCAAGCTGTTCAAGTACAGGATGTGCATAATTGATAACGCTCATATTCCGTAGCATTTTCTGAGCAAGAGTGGCTGAACAGAAGCCAAGAGTATAAAAGGATGTATGTTCATCCATTTCAATTATACCTTTTGCTGCAAGTGTTTTAAGTATGCGGAAAGTGGCATTTCTGGAGAGCCCGATTGAAGAGGAAATATGGGCAAGGCTGGCTCCATTACTGCTTTCGCAAATGATTTCGATTATTTCAAAAGTTTTGTTTATGGTGCGAATAGAATAATCTGGTTCAATATCAGGGTGCTTGTTAGGCATTGCGTACCCCCAGGTTAATATCCATTTTATCTGTTTTTATCCCCTGTAAAATCAGTGGATAGCATTTGCCATGCGCAAGGCGTTTATTTTAAATGCAAATATGGCAAATGGTTTGCGGCAGAATAGAGTAAAAAGCGTTTGATGCTGCGGAGTATTATGCGATTGGGGGGGCTCTGTCGTGGAATATGGTTGTTTCAGTTGAGGTGATAACAGTTTTGAGTGAGTGGGTCTGAACTGGAGCTGCAGGTTCGGAGAGCTCCATAACAGCTGCAATTGCAACTGCCAGTTTTCTGATGTTTGTGGGGATATTTTTTTTGATGGTGGTGACTTGTTGAATTTCAACATCAGGTTTGAAGTCAGGACATTTATCGCCGGTAAAGGATAAAGGCGCAGTTAAAATCAATGCAAGAATTACTATAAAACAATAATATTTTCGCATAATGTTTTTAACCGCTCCTTTCTCTTTATTTGAAAAGGCATCTTTTTAGTAAATATATCTATGTTCTAAAACTGTTTGAATTGTATGTCAAGCATAAAATATAACAAATTTATATTTTGTTTGAAATAAATATACATCAGATTTTTAAAATTATAACAACATCTATAACAGAATGAATTTTAAATGTTTTTCTGTTTTACTGATAATGGATGAATAGAATATATGTTTTTTTGTTATTTGTAATTAAATATAAAAATTACGTTTATATGGCAAATTTGGATTTCATTGAGATGTTTACATATTGTTTAGGCATCTAAAAATTCAGATGAATAAAACAGCCAGTTAAAAGATAATTTGATTTGTCTGATAGTGTGAATTGAAACTTTCAGCATTGTTTTGCAATAAGCTGTTGCCAGATTCTGTTAATAGATAAATAATGTGCTCACTTTTGGCAAGCTGGGGGATAAAATGCCGTTCATGCCGTGTGATGATAATTTTCTTTTTGTTGAAATGGGGGAGTTGTGTAAAACAGCGGTGCACTCATGTTCTATCGATTCCCCTTTGGTAGAGATGGTTGCCGTTATGCACAGCCAGAATATTACAGGTATGGTTGTTATGGATGCGGGAAAACCGGTTGGGGTCTGCTCGTTCCGTGATGTGTTACGTCTTGTGGCGGAGCGTTCAGGTCATCTATCTACCCTGACTGTGCGTGATGGTATGCATCGTGGGTTGATATCAATTCAAGAGCATGATTTTGTTTTTGATGCCATTTTTACAATGGCTCGTCACAATATTCATCGGATTGTTGTTCTAAAAGCTGATGGCTCTGTTGCTGGATTGGTGACGGTGACAGACCTGCTGAATCTGCAAACCAAAACTCCCATGTTTATTAACGGTGAAATAGAAACAGCGGGCTCTATTGACGAACTTAAGCTGATAAGCAGGAAGATGCTCTCAACAGTGGTCTTGGCAAGCAAGGCTGGAGCAGATATAAAGATATTGGTAAAACTGATTTCACATTTTAACGATGCTCAAACCAGGCGTTTGATTTTTATACTTGAACAAGAAGAAGCTGTTTTTCTACCGGTCGGATTTTCTTATCTTGTTCTTGGCAGTGAGGGGCGTGAAGAACAGACACTGCGAACTGATCAGGATAGCGCCATAGCATACCGTAACGGAGCTTCACCACAATCAATTGAAATGGCTGAACGTTTTGCCGCAAGAATGGTTGAGGCACTTGAAGAAGTTGGGGTGCCGAGATGCCCTTCCGATGGTATGGCAAGTAACCCAAAATGGCGGCATTCACTTTCAGAATGGCAGGAGTTGCTAGAACTGTGGATAACAAATCCGACGCCGGAGAATATGGTCGATTTTGGAATGTTCCAGGATCTGCGAACCATGTATGGTGATGAGACTCTTGAACAACAGATTCATGAATACATCCTGTCGCTGGTTAAAAAAAATTCTCTTTTCTTTGTCTACAGCGCGAGAAATCTTGTCCGCTTTTCAGCGCCGCTTGGGATGTTCAACCGTTTCAAGGTTGAACCATCGGGGGAGGGGAAGGGAAAGGTTGACATAAAAAAAGGTGGAATTTTTGCCATAACAGCCGGTGCTACGCTTCTGGCTCTTGAAGCTGGCATAGTGGGTGGAACAACCTGGGAAAAGCTTGAGAAACTTGGTGAGCGTGGAATTATTTCATCTTCAGATTGTGAAATAGTGTTGGATGCTTTTACTTGTCTTGTAACATTTCGTCTGCAAAGGCAGTTGAAGGCTCTTGAGCGAGGGGAAAAACCTTCCAATTTTGTTGATCCGATGATTTTGTCAGAAAAAGAACAGGCTGCTTTACGGAAAGCTTTCAAAGCGGTAAACCTTTTTTTGAGGATTATAAAGGATCACTTTCAACTCGATTTTATGGCACGCTAAAGCATGCACGCCATTAACATTCTGTCACCCACCGAAATCATCGTAGCGTATATTTTCCCGTTCCACACCAAGGTTGTAAAGCATATCGACAACAGCTCTGGTCATCATTGGCGGACCGCAGAGATAATATTCACAATCCTCTGGAGTCTGATGTTCACTTAGGTAGGCATCCAGGAGATATTTGTGTACAAATCCGGCGGCGCCACTCCAGTTATCTTCCGGTTGCGGATCAGATAAAACCAGATGCCATGTGAAGTTTGGATGTTCCGCAGCCAGTCGATCGAAATCATCCGTATAGAAAGCTTCCCGCAGACTTCGTGCGCCATACCAGAAACTGATTTTACGGTTTGTTTGAAGCCGTAGCAACTGGTCGAAAATATGAGAGCGAAGAGGCGCCATGCCAGCCCCGCCACCAACGAAGAGCATTTCAGCATCACTTTCACGGGCGAAAAATTCGCCGTATGGACCGGAGAGAGTCACTGTATCGCCAGGTTTCAGGTTGAATATCCAGGAGGACATTTGTCCAGGCGGCGCGTCAGGCGCCGAAGGTGGTGGTGGGCTTACCCGCACATTTAGCATTATGATTCCACGCTCATCCGGGTAGTTAGCCATAGAATATGCCCGCATGACCGGTTCCAGCACTTCAGAACGGTATCGCCACATATTCAGCCGATCCCAATCTTCCCGGTATTCCTGGTCAATATTCATTGTGCGGTATTCCACCGTATGTGGCGGCGCCTGAATCTGGATATACCCGCCAGCACGAAAGTTCAGAGATTCATTGTCAGGTAGTTCCAGCACCAACTCTTTTATGAATGTGGCGCAATTGCGGTTGGAACGGACTACACACTCCCACTGGCGGTTGGCAAATATCTCCGGAGGTAGTTCCAGTTCCATGTTATCTTTGACTGTTACCTGGCATGAGAGCCGGAACCCTTCAGCGGCAAGCCTTCTGTTGATGTGACCTGTCTCGGTCGGCAGTAGTGACCCGGCCCCAGAGCGTACTATGACCCGACACTGCCCGCATGTCGCCCCCCCTCCGCAAGCTGACGGGATGAAAATATGACGGTCTGATAGGGTTGTCAATAACTTGCCACCGATCGGAACTGTAAGCCGCTTCTCCGGATCGTTATTGATGTTGATTGCCACATTTCCCCTCGGCACAAGTTTTGTCCGTGCCAGCAGGATCAGAATCACCAGAAACATGACGATGCCGGTGAAAAAAAGTGCCCCCCAGAAAATCGCGCTCATAATCGTATCCCTGAAAATAGCATGAATGCCATCGCCATAAGACCGACAATCATGAAGGTTATTCCGAGACCCTTTAGCCCTTTCGGCACATCACTATAGGCAAGTTTTGCCCGGATGGATGCAAGGAGAATAATGGCTAACGCCCATCCCAGACCACTTCCGATACCGAAAACAATGCTTTCCAGATGATCCAGGTTACGTTCAACCATAAAGAGAGAGCCACCGAGAATTGCACAGTTGACGGTTATGAGCGGCAGAAATATTCCGAGCGCGCTGTGTAGTGGTGGGAAAAAACGGTCAAGAATCATTTCGAGAATCTGCACGAGAGCCGAAATGACAGCTATGTAGCATATAAGACCGATGAATGTTATGTCGATGTTGCCGAACCCGAGCCATTCAAGCGCTCCAGGTTTCAGGATATGTCTGTAGATAAGGTTGTTTGCCGGTACTGTCAATGTTTGAACTACAACCACCGCGACACCAAGCCCCGCAGCAGTTTCGATTCTGCGAGATACCGCCAGCAAGGTACACATTCCGAGAAAGAACGATAGAGCCATATTCTCGATGAACACCGCTTTGACAAAGATGCTGAGGAGCTGTTCCATTTTTACCGCTCCTTTTCCTGTTGTTCCGGTTTGAAAGTCCGGATCAGCCAGATGATGCCGCCGATGATGAAAAATGCGCTTGGTGGCAGGAGAAAAAGGGTGTTTGGTAGGTACCATCCTCCTTCGCTCTGCAACGGTAGAATGGTAATACCGAACAGGCGACCGGAGCCGATGAGTTCCCGGAAGAAACCGATGATAAAGAGTACCATGCTGTAGCCGATTCCGTTTCCGATTCCGTCGATAAAACTTAAAAGCGGCGTGTTCTGCATGGCAAAACCTTCTGCACGTCCCAGTACGATGCAGTTGGTAATGATAAGACCGATGAATACCGATAGCTGACGGCTGATGTTGAATGCATAAGCCTTCAAAAGTTGATCGACAATGATTACCATGGCGGCGATGATGGTCATCTGGACAATAATCCGGATGGCGGACGGAATCTGGAGGCGTATGCTGCTGATGCAGAAACTGGAGCAGGCTGTCACCAATGTAACGGAGAGCGCCATGACGGCGGCTGTTTCCAGCTTTGATGTCACTGCCAACGATGAGCAGATTCCGAGCACCAGGAGGGTGACCGGATTTTTCTTAAGAATGGGATCGAGCAGGGCGTTTCGATATTTCTTTATCATGGCATTTTTCCTCCCATGGCTCGGAGACGCGCAAGGAAAGGGGCGTACCCCTCTTCTCCGAGCCAGAAGGTGAGTAAATTACTTACCCCCCGTGTTGTCAGGCTCGCCCCGGATATTCCGTCGACATGGTAGCGGGCGTCAGCAGATATCGGATCTACTTTCCCCTTTGCTACTTCGATCCGAAGAGCGCCGGTTGGATCGTATACCTGTTTGCCACTCCAAAGCCGAAGCCAGCGTGGATTGTCAATTTCCCCACCTAAACCAGGTGTTTCGCCATGCTCGTAGAAACCGAAACCGGTTATTGTGTTACAGTCGGATGAAAGGGCTATATAGCCATACATGGTTGACCATAACCCTTTGCCATATATTGGCAGTATAATCTGTTCCAGTCGAGAAGCTTTGGCTACCAGGTATATTTCTCGATAGCGCGGGAAAAAGCGGATTCCGGCTTTGTCTTTTTCAGGAGGGATTGGGGAGTCTTCCACCGTCTGTTTGCTGACACGGTTGTCAGCGAACCACCGGCTCCGGGTATCCAGTATTTTGGGGGTTATCCTTGAAAATTGCTCTGCAACAGGTCGCGCCGGGTCATACAGCCGGGCGATGCGCAGGATTGCTTCCTGTTTTGCCATTAGGCGGTTGGCGTTCTGCCGCTTCTGCAATAGCACTGCTGCCGCCGATACCATAACAGAACATAGCAGACAGAGTGCCACGGCAATTAATAGTATACGTTTTGTGCTATCCTGCTGCTGCATTGCGCCTCCTTTTTGCCGTGTGGAGACGTAGAACGACCTGATCGATGAACGGTGCGCATACATTGCCGAACAGAATAGCAAGCATCATCCCTTCTGGGAATGCCGGGTTTACCACTCGTATCAATATGCAGAACAGACCTATCAGGGCGCCGTAAAAATATTGACCTTTCTTTGTCATGGCGGAGGAAACCGGATCTGTTGCCATGAAAACTGTGCCGAAGGCAAATCCTCCCATAACCAGATGCCACTGGAACGGTATTTGAAACATCGGATTGGTGTCGCTTCCGATGCTGTTGAAGATAACTGTCATCCCCCAGGCAGCTGTTATTACTCCTGTCATTATTCTCCATGATCCGATGCCGGTGGCAAGTAGAACGGCAGCTCCCAAAATGCAAGCGACTGTTGAAGTTTCACCCATTGAGCCTGGAATTGTGCCAAAGAAGGCTGACAGCCAGTCAGCGGAGTGGGAAATTTTATCCATTCCACCTTCAGCACCCTTTGCCAACAAGGTTGCGCCGGTGTAACCGTCTACGGCTGTCCAGATACGGTCGCCCGTACTCTGACCAGGGTATGCAAAATAGAGGAATGCGCGTCCGGTTAAGGCTGGATTTAGAAAGTTCATTCCGGTTCCGCCAAAGATTTCCTTGCCGATGATTACGCCGAAACTGATTCCGATCGCTACCTGCCATAGCGGGATTGTTGGCGGCAGTATGAGGGAGAATAGGGAACCGGTCACCAGAAACCCTTCGTTAATCTCCTTTTTTCTGGTTATTGCAAAAATTGCTTCCCAGAATCCTCCTACAGCAAAGGTGACTCCGAGTACCGGCAGATACCAGCACGCTCCCATCAGCAGATTGTCCAGAATGTTTTCCGGATTATGCCGAAAACCGAAAATACGGAGGATTTCTCCGCGCCATCCTGACGGATAGACGTGCATGAGTTCCAATCCCTTGTTTGCTTCATGACCGGTATTCCAGAGCGCCATGGCGATACATGGAATTAAGGCGATGACGACAGTAATCATTATCTGTTTAAGATCAATGTTCCTACGCAGGTGTGGAGCGCCTTTTGTCACTGTTCCCGGGGAATATAGAAAGGTGTCTAGCGCTTCGTATAATGGGAAAAAATTGGAAAATTTTCCTCCCGGCTCCATCTGTCGGCGCACTCTTTCCAAAATTGAACGGAGCATGCTTATACTCCTTCCTGTCTGATACGATCAAGCATTCGGCGCAGATACATACCATAATCAATCTTGCTTGGGCAGACATAGCTGCAGAGCGCCAGATCTTCCTCATCCAGCTCCAGACAACCCAGCTGCACTGCTGTCTCCAGTTCATCCGCCAACAGGGAGCGTAGCAGCCAGGTAATCTGTAGATCCAGCGGCATGACCTTCTCAAAGGCGCCTATCGGTACTAACGCCCGTCGGCTGCCGTGCAAATCAGTCGACACACTCCGCTGTTTCAAAAATGGTGCAAACACTCCAGTCAACCAGCTTAATAAGTGGCGTTCCCCCCCCTCTGGGAGTACGCTGACGCTGTTGTGGTAACGACCGAGGAATGGCGTTTCAGTGGCAGCGTGACCTGAAAGCGGTGAGCCGGAAATAACCCGTGCAGTTCCGACCAGCAGCTCTCCTCTCATCAGCTCATTCAGATTCGCTCCAATTCGTGTTCGCACCGGTCGAGGCTTGTTGACCATCGGACCGCCAATGGCAACAATTCTTTCGCTATCTATACGACCGAGGAGGAATAGTGAGCCGATTGCAATCAGATCCTGAAAACCGATTTGCCAGACCGTACGTTTGATGTCGACCGGATGGAGGAGATGTATGTGAGTACCTGGAATTCCC
>Ga0172367_10000645_pt1 | contig 53421 bp, 95 predicted proteins | sample Lak10m_FD_114542 | JGI IMG/M metagenome (GOLD analysis project Ga0172367, IMG submission 114542) | Freshwater microbial communities from Kabuno Bay, South-Kivu, Congo - kab_022012_10m | ecosystem: Environmental > Aquatic > Freshwater > Lake | place: Democratic Republic of the Congo: South-Kivu... | reverse complement strand
CCGTTATAATACAAATGTACAACATTATTTTTAATTTGTCAAGTTTTTTTTATCAAATTTTATAGAAATTTCTGTCATGAAACTCATAATCATAACAATTACCGCTATTGGATTTAAACCAATACCAAATAAAAAGATAGCCAATGTCATTTTAGGTGCATACCAAGCACCCAATAACGTAAACAAAGCTAATATAATAATGTAAAATATTTCAACCATTATTTATTTTTTAGTAGTTAGTACTGGATTCGAACCTTTATGCACTATAGTTGATGTTAGTTGGCACCTTATTAGAGGGATACTGCTTAATATTTTCATCAACTTTATTGGAATGTGTTAAGCAACGGATATTTACCCAACTTGTGTGCCTTAACCTTCTTCCCATTCCATGCTCACCGCATGAGTTTAGCGTCTAACCAATTTCGCCACCTAGTTATGTATCGGTTTCGAGGGTAGTGGCAGTACTACCCTCTCTGCCGATTGTGATTACTAGTCTTTCCCAGTGTCAGTCTTAGCCACCATGCTCTAATCAAGAGCTGAGAAGCATATAAGCCACCAACGTCTAATTATGTCTGAGGAATCGGGGGAGACGTTGATAGCCGATGGTGTACTATTTTATTATCCGACAAGATAAACCCTCACTCAGCTTTACCCCCTATCCTAATTTTTTATTTGTAAGTAACGAGGACTTGAACCTCTCTTCCAGATTTGCTGGCGTGCTTCCTTTTACACTAGTTACCTCCGTAATCTTCTACAAATGTATTAATAAGTTTTTACATTTGCAAATTTTTACTTATGTTTTGTTACAAAATCTTCAAGCGCAGCTATTTCAGCTTCTAATTTTTTGCGTTCTTTAGATTTCTCATCTTCTGGTAGTGGACTATCAGTTTTGATTGTTTTAAAAAATGATTGTCCTTCGTCATTAAGGTTACCAGTAAACTTAACATTAACAATACCAGCCTTTGTAGGTCTTGCCATCAACTTTTTGTTTTTAGCACCCATTTCAACACGTGCCATAAACTTGTTTGATGCATCGATTGCTAACCCCATCAAATCTTTTGTACCTAACTTAGTACCTCTACGTTTTCCGTAGTTTTCAATAAGGGTGTTTCTTAATTTTGTTGCTGGACATGTATCTGGATTTTCAGCATTTTCTTTTCCAGTTACGATGTTAATAAACTTAACAATTCTTGATTTGTTAAAAAACTTGTGCATTTGGTACAAAAACAACATGTGTGGTACTTGTACATATTTACACTCATCTGTTAATTTTTTAACTTCTTTTGCGGATGATAACAACTCTGTATGGTTCTTCTCAACAAAGTTAACTAACTCGCTTGCTGTGATGATTCTACCATAAGCAGTGATGTTATTAAAACGATTTGTTTGGTGTAACATGATATAACATGATGCAGATGCTATTAATTTAGCATAATCAATTGTTTTACCTTTTGAGTTAACATCCAAAGCTAATTTACTGATTTGTAGCGCATCAGCGTGACTACGACCTTTTCCAGTGTCAATTACGTAACGACATTTAGGTTCTAAACCAGTGATAACGAGCATTTCAACTGGCACATTAGCCTTAACGATTGCTCTTAAACGGTGTTGTCCGTCTGATACGATATCATTTGTATCGATACCAATTCCTTGATTTGTGACAACAAAATCACCATTAACCATGGATTGTGCTAAACGTGCTACTCTGCTCTCGTCTACACGTCTGTTATCAACGTTTTTCGCTAATAACTCTTTCGCTCTATCAACTGTGATAGTCTCAATTCTAGCTTCAACCCTTGAAGCTGTTTTTACGTTTTTCTTCATTTTATTTTTATTTTGGGTTAATATTGCAAAGGTAGTAATTAAAAATTAAATAAACAAAATTTATTTAACTTTTTTTGTTGCGTATGGTGATAAAACATCATCACACTTTGTAACAAACTCTTTCATTAGGTCTTCTAACTTCTTGCAGTCTGCTGGTAGGATTACATCTTCAAATCCTCTATTGTTAATTCTCTGTAAAAGGTTTTTTACTGTTAGACCAGTAATCATCAAACTTTCGTTTGGTGTTAAATGACCTCTTAACGTAGCTTGTTTTAAAATTTTAGCTTTGTTTGGTCTTTTGCGAGTTGATGTTGTTAACTCATTTGGGTTTACTTTAACTTCTGACATAACTAATTGTTTTAAGATTATGATACAAATGTAAGAACTATTTTTTAAAGTTCCAAATTTTTTAGTAACTTTTTTTAAAAATTTTCATGTTTTTATATTTTAATCAAAAAAATCAATAATTCCTTCAATAATTTCATCTAACAAATCTCCAAATATTGCTCTAAATTTAGGTGAGACAATCAATAACAGTATAATAACTGATATGATAACTAATAATACTATTAACCAAGTGCTCATAACTAAAACCAATTAGGTGTTTCTCGGTTCTTCCAATTAGCAAAACCTTTTTTTTCTTGTCTGTAATACTCACGATATGACTCAACAGCATTACCTATCTTGCATTCGATTGGCATAGCCAGAGCAAATGGTGTTACATCACCTTTCTCTATGATATTTGGTTTATGTATCAAACACCATTCTATAATATCTTGTGACTTATGACGTTTACCATAACGATATGTGTATTCAGCACATAATTCTAATCCTAAATCACATAACCAAATGTAATTCTCGTAACATTCACGTGCCCATATTGCGCATGGATGATTTTTATGTGATAACTTATATGGTATATCGTATTGACCACCTTCGGTCATCCAATGCACTCCACATAATAACTGTGCGTATTCCACACACATTTTAGTGCTATGTTTGTCCACATGATACGTAGCACATATTCTTGGGTCTAGGTCTAAGACAAATATATTCATAAATTTTATTTTTTTGTTATTACAAAGGTAAGTATTTAATTTCAATTAAACAAATTAATGTTTATATTTTTTCAATATTGATAATGATTTTTCGTTAACCCTCACAACACCAGTTTCAATTAACTCAAATATTTTAGTTTTCTCAATATATGGTGCTTCTTTTTCAGTAATAACTTTATACTTATCACCATATAATTCTAAACCTTTATTAATCTTTAAATCATTATCTTTATATCCCAATAAAGTACTTGGTTTAATTTCATAGATGACATCACCATCAGTATAATCTGGATAATAAACTTTTTGTTTACCATCTTTCTCATAGATAATCTTATATTTGTTCTTTTCACAACTAATAAAAGTTACTCCTTTATTTAAGAATAAGAAAGATAATTCTAATGAACTCCTAAAATACAATCCATTATACCAACCACAAAAATGACTAATATTGTTTGATTTAGACAAGTATTTTTCTCTATCTAAATTTAAAGAATGATACTTATTAAGACTATCACCAATTTTAGTTTTAGTTTCATCCGAATGTTTTAAAGTACCATTTTTTCTTTTTGAATCAATGATTTTATTCTGCCATTCTTCTCCCCTATCAACTATTTTACCTTTGTTACCAATACTTATTTTGGATTTAACTATATCTAGCTTTGATGGATTATCAACACCATATTTATCTAACATAGTTTCTTTCCTATTTCCCTCTTTCTTTATTTGGTCTGTATTATGTATCCTTTTAGCTATTGTTTCTTCTGATTGAGTTTTACCTTTCCAATAATCACGTTTGATAGTTTTATTATTATTCCTACATTTCACTGAACAATTTTCTAAATAACCAACACCAACATTTCTGTAAGTAGTTTCACTACCACAAATCACACATTGACCTTCACCTTCTTTTTTAAGATAGGTATCATAGTATTCTTTACCGTTAAGATGATGTTTAGCATTAACATGAGTGGTTAACCCTTTTAAATTATTAAATGTTTCTTTACAAATTTCACAAGTTTCCATATTTTTTTATTTATAAATATATAGAACTTTATAAAAGTTTCAAGTATCATCTTAACAACGTGCTTGTCATTGTGATAAACAGCACATGTTTTTGGGTCTGTATCTAAAACAAATATATTCATAGGACAAATGTAGTTATAATAATTTACTTACGCAAGTTTTTTTCTCTAAAATTTCTAATAACTTGTAAATTATTTCCAGTAAACCACAAAAATAATCCTCCACCAACAACCCAACCTAATTCATATATGATTATTACAACACCAGATAATTGCAATACCATTTCAATTATCAAAAGAGCAAAATCATATTTCTTTTGTAGCTTCTTTGATTCATCTTCTGATTTACGCACAAGTTCTTCAAACTTATCATTTATGTCTTCCATATTATTCAGTTATTTCTAATGCAACTTCGATGGCTTCTAAAAGACTATTATAATCTTCATCCCTATGTTTACTATTCTTACAATAAACATAACTACCTTGTGATTGTGTGCTTTTATCAAACACTTCTATTGAGTAACCACTTACTCTACCTTTAGATATTTCGATGTTATCTACTTTTGAGATAAGTTCTTTTAAATCCCTACTCAATACTTTGTTGTTAAATTCAAATTCTACTTCCATAAGATAAAATTAATCAATTAAACATTCAAATTCAAAATCAATAGGTTCTTCTGTGATAAGGTATCCAATTCTATTCACAAGATGCATACCACTTACATAGTACATACTAGGTGATGTAAACCCATCTTCATCTTCTTCACAACCCTCATCGTTTTCGATGATAGTGATAACTCTGTTTTGGTTTGCCATTTCAATAACAAATGACATTTCTTCACCATAGGTTTCAAACATTTTACCACCAAATGCTGCGTTGTCATCAATGTGATTATCTAAAAGTTCAAAATAATCATCAAATTGTTCTTCTGTTAATTTTCTAAATGCAATTTCCATAACCGTTATTTTTATTTATAATACAAATGTAGTAAATATTTTTCATATAAACAAAAAAAAGAGGAAAATTATTCCTCTTTTTTAAATATTTTTTCATATGGTATCTTAATTATCACAACTAAATGTAAAATCATTGATGCAAAAACTAAAAATGGCATTGGTGATTGGAATAATGTGTGATGTAACCATATTAATACTAGGTTCAGCACCACCAAACCTAGTATTTTTAAAGATGTATTTCTCATTAGTTGTTAAATAATACTGGTGTTTTACCATCAGTGATAATAACTTTGTTATTGCTATAACGGATAGCATTAATCCATTTTTCTTGCAACACTTCTTTTGTCAAACCTTGTGATTTAATTCTATCAGCTTCAGCATCAATTTTAGCTTGTTCCAATTTCATCTTAGACACTTCTAATTCGTTTTTAACACGATTAGCCTCTTGTATTGCATTGTTTCTAGCTTCGATTGCTTTCTCCATTGACTCTGGCGGTGTTAACCCAGATGTTACTTCTTTCAATTCAAAAAACTTGTTAGCAAATTCTTCACGTAATCTTTCTTGTACTTTACTTTCAAAGGCATTCAAGTTGTTCATAAGCGAGTCTGTACTATAATTCCTTGCTTCTTCACGATATGCATTAACAACTATTCTATTCAATATGCCCTTTTCGATATTGTCCATCATAACTTCTGGTTCAGCAACCCCAAAGTGTTTATAGTTAAATACGACTTCAACACCTTTACCTCTGATTGGTTGATATTGGTATACTGGGTCAACATAAAACTTACCAGCATCTTTTGCGTTGATTTTAACACCATCGCAGTCACCACTTGTTTCAAACATAGGTACTTGGTATAACTGTACACCAGCCCACATTGTGTTTTGTTTACCAGTAACGACTTTAAAGTCTGACTTACCATTACGTCCATAGTTTTCCATAAGGACACCTTCATAGTTAGGTTCTACTCGTGAGCATGATGCCAACACTAAAATTGATATGCTCAACATTAAAAAATAACTTAATTTTCTCATTTTTCTTTTTTTTGTTTTTATTTAGTTTAATTTGCCCACTCTAACAAGGTTTTCGGTAACCCCTATTATTATTAATAATATCTTCTAGCATGTTCACTACCACGATACTTGGTATCTGGTGTACCTACGATATATTTTTTCTTTTCTCCCCAAACTTCAGTTTGCCCATCCTTACACCAATCAGCAAAACCAGTTTCTTGCCAATACAAGTATGTAAAACCTTTGTAGTTACCAGTTCTGTGTAATACCTCACCTAATGCGACACATAGAGCAGACTTAAACATATCATCAGCATATTCATCTGTTCTAGCAAGTTGCGTGTTAACATATTCTTTAAACTTTTCAACTTCAAATGTTTTTTTTGTTCTTGACATGACTATTGGTTTTTAATTATAATACAAATGTAATGATTAAAATTGACATATGCAAATTATTTTTTATTTTTATATAAAATAATATCAACAATCATTATAATTAATGACGTTAAAAATATTGGTAAAGTAAATTCCCAAGATTTTGATTTGGTAATAAAAATTGATACAAATGTAATACCACCAGTAAAGGCTAATATTTGCAATAAAAAAATAGTTGTAGTTCTCATAGTTGATTAGTTTAACCAAAAAGTACCTAAATCAGATAATGCTGTTCTTTTTTCGCTAATCTTAGATTCGTGACACAACAAAGCATTTTCAAGTGTTCTAATGTTTTTGTTGATATAAACAAGTTGTTTATCAATAAAAGAGATTTCATCAACATTCTCATCAAATTCAAATGTTTCTTCTAAACACTCATTTCTAACTTCAATCAACTCTGTTCTAACTTCTTTCAAGTTAATAATAGTAGACAAAGTTTGTGCATGTGACATTGTTGTAAAAATTACATCTAAATCAAATAATGTTGTGTTTAACTTTTTCATAATTTATATTTTTAATTATTTATAAAACAAAGGTACGGATTTTTTTTGATATTTCCAAATATTTTTAAAATTATTTTTCAATTATTTTTGGTTCAATATCATACATAGGATAATCAACATTGTTTATTGATGTAAAGTATTCAAACTGAGCATCATTTAAAACAATATCAACTTTGTACCCCAACATTTTCTTCAAAACAAGTATATCAAATAACTCACAGTGTATGTCTTCCAAGTCTTGACCAGTGTATATTTCTTGGTCTTTCTTTAATTGGATTTCTCTCAATGTCAATGCATGTAAGATGATATCTTTTTGACCTTTTGGTAATTCTTGTACTATCGTTTTCATTTTATCTGTTTTTAATTATAATACAAATGTAAGTAATTTCCTGGACTTATGCAAATAATTTTGCAAATATTTTTAATTATTTTGCGTTTGGCATGTCATGTGTAACACCTAACCAATCTCTATCTATGTGGTTTCCAGCTATATTATATGATATTAAAAACAATACGGCCATTCCTATAAAAAAGATTACATATCTCATAGTTACATCTTCAGCAACCCAATTTATTATTCTAACAATCGATGGTCCAAACAATACCATAATTGCAATAACAACAATACAAGCTACATTCACACAAGATAAAAATATCAAACCATCACATTCAACAAAAAACCCAACTATAGCACTTATTATCCAATTGTGATGACAATCATATAACCAATACGCACTTAATATAGGTATTGTAATACTAATTGGGTTAAATCTACCATTAAAATGTATCATCAACATAATCAAGATGATAAAACTAGCAATAGCACTAAAAAACCCACCAATAAATAAAGTAGCAAAAATACTACCAATGTGCATAATAGCGTATGTACCAAAATCATACTCAAAAAACTCAAACTTTTTACCACTAGAGTCTTTTCCGACAAATACATTTTTAGGTAATAAATCAAATCCCATTTTTTCTAATTTTTAATTGTTAATACAAAGGTATAAAATTTCCAGGTTTTTTCCAAATTATTTTGTCAACTTATCAAACAAAGTATGGTAGTTACACTCAACTATGTTTCCGTTTACATCACAATCATGTGGTTGTACAAAGTCCAAGACTTCTTTTCTTGCCGCCTTTACGTGGTCTTTGATACACTTTTCCAAATAACCCTCAATCAATATTGCTAATGGGTTGTTTTCGTCTCTTAACGATGATAAAATATCATTCGTCATTTCTTTTGGTGTTTTAGTCATAACTATTAGTTTTTAATTATAATACAAATGTAGATAATTTCCTGGACTTATGCAAATATTTTTGCAATTATTTTTTTCTTTTTAGTATTTCCTCCAATTGTCTTTCAGCAATTGTGATAACTGATACTATTTTTCTACAATCCTCATCAGACAATAACCCAGCATCACCTAACATATCTTTAATACCTCTAGTAGATAAGTTAACGTAAATGTTTTTTAAATCGTTAACTTTTAACATAGCACGTTGTACTGGTGTTGCGTTACCACCTTGTCTTTCGATATCCTTTGTGATTTTTTCTTTACCGTATCTACGTGGCAATTCTTTACCCGTTTTTTCCTTTTTAACAGCTTTTTTCTTCGGTGTGGTATCAACAGTTGGTTCTTCTGTTTTACCTTCTTCCTCGTCAAATTCTGGGTCTTCTTCGACCTCTATTTCCAATTCTCTAATAGTGTTTATTGCAACACCTCTATTGTTAGCCAATCTAAGATACTTATCAATAAGTTCAGATTTGGTTAGTATTATTTTTTCAAAAATGGTGATTAGTAATTCTTGTGTTCTTTCACTCAATTTACCTTCATCAGATAACCTATATAATATGTTAAAAGGTAATTTAATCTCATCAGTAAAGATTTCTTTTAAGTCAGCATCTATTTCAATAAGTGCTAATGTAACTGTTGAGTTATACGTTACTTCCTTGATTTTTCCTACTTGAGTTGCCATAATAATTAATTTAATATGACAAAGGTAAAAAAAAGTTTTTTAATTTGCAAATAAAAAAGTGAAAAAAATATTTTTTTATTTGATTTTTTATTTATACATTTGTGGAATATTACATAAAACAAAAACCCAGCTGCTTGGCTGGGCTTATGTTTATTTCTTTGCGGTTGCTAATGCTTTAATAACCGATGCTCTTTCTGTGTCACTAAATTGATACAGACCACCTTCGTCATTCTTTTCCCTACGCAGTTTCTTTCCAAAAAGAGATTCTGCTGTTTTGTTACCTACCGAACCTAAACCAGCCAGTTGCATAATATCTGCTTGGCTTGGTGCTCCAAGGCCTTCAAAACCAGAGCTAATTTGGGCGTATTCAGCCTCAACTTTCGACTTTTTATCTTTTTTTGATTCTGGCTCTTTTTCAGAGGCTTCGTTTGTTACCTCTAAAAATTCTCTTAACATTTTTTTTATATACGGTTTGTCCATTTTAAATTCGTTTATAATAAATATCCGTAAATTAATTAAAATACAAGTTAATGAGCTAGAATAATTAATAACATGTACACTAATGTGTACACATCACTTATCATTATATATAAGAGCTCTTATTAAGTCATCAGCTTCTTCCCTAACATTTATCACATCAATCAAACCATTCATTTTCTCTGGTGACATTTGAACTGTCTTACCAGTCAATTTATAAATCTTTTCTTGAATGCTAACAACCAAGTTGTTTATTTCAATTGATTTGGTGTCAGCCCATATATCAAATATTTCTCGTTGTTCTTCTTCAGTTAGTGAAAAAATGGTATCTAATTGAATGAAAACTTCTTTCAATGACACATCTTCATCCTTATGCTTATCTCTCAACTTATACGATACATAAGTTGAGAGGGTCATAGCATAGGTTTCATCTAAATATTTTAAAACAATTTCTTTCATTACAACTCGCTATAAGCTGTTTGTATGTTTTTATTTTTACTTAATTTAACAAGTGACTTCATTTTAACTTGTCTAACCATTTCACGGCTCATTCCAACAATATCACTTACTTCTTGTAATGTTCTTGGTTCTTTACCATCTAAACCAAATAGCAATATTATAATTTCTTTATCTCTCGCCTTTAATGATTCTAAACCTTTAAATAATGTTGTTTTATGGTCTGAATCAGTAACCAAGTGGTCACTACTTTTAAACGTATTATCAGCTAATAAATCGATAAGGGTTGAACCATCACCATCTTCACCACCTAATTGTCTATCCAATGAATCCATTTTATAAGTAGTTAATACTTCCAATGCTTCATACTCATCAGTGTTTAAATCAGTTGATAGTTCATGAATTTCAATTTTACGACCTTTCTCTTGTTCTTTCTCTGCAATTAACTTATCTAACTTAGACAAACTAGTTATTTTATTCAACGGTAATCTAACCATACGGTTATATTTGTTGATATGTTCGATGATTATTTTTCTAATCCACCAAACGGCATAAGATATAAACTTAACCTTTTCATCTGGGTTAAATCTTTCAGCTGCCATTATTAATCCCATGTTACCTTCGTTAACCAAATCTTCCAATGGAGATTGTGGTGTAACATACTGTTTAGCAACACTAATCACAAACTTTAGGTTTCTAATAACCAACTCTTCTTTTGCTTTTTTATCACCATTGAATGCTTTTAACGCACATGCTGCCTCTTCTTCGACAGTAAATGGTTTGATTTTAGATACTTCTTTTAAATACTTTTTAAAAGAATCATTTTCTCTACTTGTAATTAAATTGCTAATTGTTAAACTCTTCATACTTCCTTACTTTTTTAATTGTTAATTATAAATTGCGCTCGATTTCTCTTTTTAAATCTTTCTCTTTGATAGTTTGTCTTTTGTCATAAAGATTTTTACCTTTGGCTAGTCCGATTTCTATTTTTATAAATCCAGTGTCTGTTAATATAACCTCTAATGGCACAATAGTCAAGCCTTTTTGTGAACTTTTTTCATCTAATTTGATGATTTCTTTTTTGTTTAGTAATAATTTTCTGTCCCTAATTGGTTGGTGGTTGTTGTGTTTACCACCCTCTTTGTGTTCGGTGATGTGCATACCTTTTATAAACACTTCATTGTTAGCGATAAAACAATATGCTTCACTTATTGAAACTTTTCCGTTTCTAATAGACTTAACTTCTGAACCTTGTAATTTGATTCCAGCAGTATACTTTTCAAGTATTTGATACTCGAAGTACGCTTTTTTATTCTTTATTAAGTGCTTCATTTATATCATCTTTTAATTTGTTAGTATCAATTGCTCTAAGTTTGGCTGCTACTTCATATTCTTGTAAGTAGATAGCCATTTGTTTTAAATAGAACATTAAATCATTGTTCTTAGATAGTTCTCTCATTAAAACTTCTAATGCTTCTTTTTTATTCATCTGATTTCTTTTTAGGCCACATACCTTCACATGGTGCATCACACCACCTAAGAGTTCTGGCAACAATTACGTTGGTTGTATAAATATCGCAACCATCCTCCATCATTGAAGCAAATTCTTTGATTGTGTATTTATCCATCTTATCTTTCACAGCAACTTTTACAGCACCGCCACATTTAGAGCAAGTCGCTACTTGAACTTTTACCATTCTTAAATCTTCGTTTTCAACCATGCATCAAATGTAAAAAAAAGATTTGGTTTTTCCAAATCTTTTTAAACATTTTTTGCGGTTGCTATATCATTATCTAAAACTAAATACTCCCCACTAGTACCTAAACAATCGATTAATATTAAGTTAGGAAGTTGTTCCATTAATCCTAATTTAACAACAGTGGTATGTCCAACAATGTAAACAATATCTGGAATAGCATCACTTAACAATGCTTGTGGTCTAACCCATATTGGTGTTTGAGTAATGTCATTACCAGTTTGGCTGTAATTATCACCCATCGTAAAATCGAATACCATTGGTCTAGTCTTAAACATTTCATTGATGCTATTCTCCATATCGTTTAAATCGATTTTGTTTGTTTCAGCCCAAGTCTTTGTTACCCCAGCGTGTGTGAAAACATATATGTCATTCTTGTAACACATTTGCATCAAACCATCATTAAGTGCTTCTAAAAGTATTTCTCGTATCCTAGGGGCAGCACCGTATTGGTAACCAGAATATGTTGAATGAGCATAACCAGTATAATGGAAATCGTGATTACCAATAAGCAACACAACCTTATCCATGTTAGCTTTTTTATACTCTACTATAGCTAGAAAGTTTTCTATTTGTTGTTCTGGTGTTACATCATCATGTGTGTCAAAGTAATCACCAATAAAAACTATTTTATCAGCATCACTTTCTTTTGCTACAATGTCTTTCCAATTGTATCTCCCATGGGTGTCACCCAATGTCACTATTCTCATATGTTTATTTTTTCAATGATTTCATTATTACTATACATACCAGACATTGATTTAGCAAAAAATACTTTATCTGTAGTCCACCCTTCAGTTAATTCAGCTAATTCTATATCTCCATCTAGTATTTCTAAACGTTTTGCGTAAGATGGACCAGTTATTTCTCTTACAAACTTAAATCTTGATGGTCTGTCTTTCAAAGAATCATCAATTTTATCAATATCGTTGCATGTCATCACAAAAAATACTTGGTTGTATTCATTATAAACGCCATCTAACACAGAAAGTAACACATCAAACGTAAATTTTACTTCATTATGTTTCATTATACACTCTCTTTTATTGAAATAGTTGTCAAAATCCTCAAACAATACAATGCATTTATCTGGTATATCAGCAAACATGCTAAGAATATCAAAGTTATTGTACACTGGATTCAAGAATATTGAATAAATTGGTAAGTCATACTTCAAAGATAAGTATTTTATTAGTCTTGTTTTACCAGTTCCTGGTCTACCATATAGTAAAGCACTTGTTTTACCAGTTTTTCTAACTAACATTTCTTCAATATCGACTTCAATATCCTTATATTGCTTGTCATCAATATAGATTTTAGGGTTACTCTCCCTTGTCATCTGACCTAATTTGTCAGAACCCCATGGCATAAGTGCCATTACGTTAGTATATTTTTTATTGTTGGCAATATCTTTAATCATTCTTTCGATTTTTTTACGATGCCATCTAAAATAATATACTTCAGATATTAATTCTTTTGATTGCCAACCAGCAGTTAACAATCTTTCAGTCCTAGTAAAGTAAATAGGTATACCATTTAGCAATGCAAAAGCACTATAAGTACTAGGATACTTTTTATTTATTGATATCTCATTATTCAATTCAAATTTATATTTTAATCCTTGAACAATAGGTAATACATTTTTACTTAGGTTATCATCTAATCTAAAACTTTGACCAATGACAAACTTAAAAGCAGCCCATATTGAAACCAATGCACCGCTTATTACTCCGATTAAACTCCAGATTCCCATTATATTTTTGATTTTACGTGTTCTATACTTTGTATTAGTTTATCATCTTGATTATTCAATGTAACTAATATCTTTCCATCACCGTTGTAATCCCAACGTATGATAAATTCTTTTAAAACTATACCACCAGATTTTGGTCCATCGGAACATTCGGCAGTATTGTGTACTTGAAATTCACTCATATTTAACTTTAATTAATTGTTTATAATCAACTATTGGTCTACTCAAAAAGAAAGAGTCGTTGAACTTATATAAAACATCGTAGTATACAAACCAATCACCTTTCTTTAACTGAGTGTCCAATCTTTCTAAAAATAAGTGTGGGGTAAAAACTTTACCCTCACACGCTATCACTTCAACCTTTTCCATTAGCAACACATAATACCTTCTTCTCTACTTGTCATCTTCTTTAGATTTATCTATTTCATGTAAATTTTTATATGCACCAGCAGCACCAGCTGAAAACCCAAAAGCACAAACCCATGCTATTGTAGCATCCATATTATTTTCGTTATATGCAAAATATGCATTTGATAGTGATGCCACCATACTAATGATATACACTATCATATTAAATTTATTACTCATATTAATGTTTATTTAAATAGTTATCTACTAATGATGTTATTGTTAATATAACACCACATAATCCTAAACCACTAGCAACCCATATTGGATTATTTTGTGTAACCCCAATTACACCAGACAAAGCTACTATTGCTAATAATAAAACAGCAAATAATGGTGGGACAGCTTTTTTATTAGCTACTTTTTCAATTCTTTCATTCCACACTAAACGTTCAATAGCATCTTCTAAGTCTTTACCATATGCTGGTACAACATGTTCTGTCCCATCTTTCTCACGTATGGTGATGTTATAACGATAATACCCAGGATTATCCTTACTTTCTCTTACTTTTTTCATTTTATAAATTAATGCGTTAAACCACTAGTGTCAATTCCAATGAACTCATCTAACATTTTTAAATCTGGTTTCATAGTACCAGCCATTTCAGCATAATTAAATACTTCATCTTTTGAATTTGTGATAGTTAACAAACCACGTGTAAATTCATACAATTCATCTTTATTTAATGTTGCGATGATTTCTTTATATTCATCCATAATCATAAAACCTTTTTCGGTTTTAAAAGCTTTTAATATGTCACCTTCAGAGTTTAACAAAACTACACTAGGTAATCTTTTGTATTGTCTATTATCCATATTATGTTTATTTTTTTTTACAAATGTACTACTTTTTTGTTATATATCCAAGTTCCAACGAAGAATTATTTCCGTATTCTAAAAAAATTGGTCTATTCTGCATTTCATATCGTCTATTCAATACACTAGCATTCAAAAACAATTGACCATCTGTGAACTCATGACTACCATAATGTTCATGTATGTGACCACACACATGTATTTTTAGTTCTGTTAAACTTGGTAACTTAGCTCTCAAATATTCACAACCAGTCCTAACGCCTTCTAGTGTTAAATCTAAATAACCGAATATTGGGCCATGTGTTATAAGAATATTTGTATCCAAAGGTATCTTATCCCAATGCTCGTTTATAGCTTCCTCAACACGATTAAAAGCCCATCCACCAAAATATGGTTGTACTGGTGAACCCCAAATCTTTATACCTTCTATCTCAACACCACTATCATTAAGATAAGTAATATTTGGATATTTAGATAATAGTTTGGTTATCATCTTTTTATCTGGTCTTTCAAAAAAGAAATCATGATTGCCTGGAATAAAAATTTTATTCTCAATGGGTAAGTCATTGTACCAATTTAAAAAAGCCACAACTTCGTATTCACTACCCCTTGACGTAATATCGCCAGCATGTATTATAGTATCAACATTTTCTAAGTATTCTTTAGGTATTAAATTATGTTGATTGTGTGTATCACTGATAAATAGTATTTTCATTTTTACAAAAATTATTATATATTTTTATTACCCATTCTTTAAATTCATCTAAAGTTAAAGTTAATTTTACGTAATTACATATATTACAACATGCAACTACATTATCATTAATGTAACCTTTTGATTTATCCAATCTATCAATACCTTACCTTGTGGGTTAAAATAACAAGCAATTATTACTGCTTCTGAATGTGTTTTGTATTTATCCGAATACAAAAATTTGTTTTTAAAACAATCGATTAAATTCACATTAAAAGTTTTTAAGTACGTCAAACGATTTACCATCTGTATCACCACCCCAATTATCTAGTTCTTCACCATCATAAAGTACATTAGAAATAATGTCACCAAAATAGAAAAAATCACCAGCTTCAACATCAGTAATAACTATTTTTAATTTTGTGATATCAAACTCACCTTCTAATTCAACATAACCTAAAAAGAAAGTACCCTTTTCACCACTGTAACAAACTAATAAGTCTTTGGTTTCATCTATTTCCGCATATTTGTTTTCAACCAACGATAACTCATCTGTGTCGTGTTCATACAAAGTTTCATCATCAATCTCGTACAATTCATTACCATCTTCATCTTCAATTGTAATTGTAAAAGGTGATGTTGCACCGAAGCAATGAAATTGGTCATCAATCTCACTCCAACCGCAAACTTCTTCCAAGTCTTCAAAAACGATTGTGTGTAAATCTTTGTCTGGGTTTGAAAGAATTGCTTTTTCTTCTTCTGTTACGGAACCTATGGTTAACTCCGAACCATATCCGCTTATTCTAATACTATACTTCATACTGATTATTTTCTACAAATGTATGAATAATAAATTAAAATAGCAAATATTAATCACCAAAAGTTAAAATCTTTTTTACCACTTCTTTTAGGTTTCCCCAAATACCTTTGTAAGTAACGCCTCTAACTGGTCTGTTATCAATCCAAACATATTCATCATCTGGATTCTTACATCTAGGTTTATTCATTATAAGTCCGTGATATTTAACATTATGACTGTCTAACCAATATATTGTTACGCCTCTGTCTTTTTCTTCACGTGCTGTGAAAAAAGTAATGGTATGACCTTCATCATACCATTTATTAATTTGTTCTATTGAACCTTCGATAGGTGCTGCGATAAGATACAAATGAGAATCTTCATTTGCGATATCATCACATATAGTTCCATCGATGTCGATTAGGAAATGTTTCATATTATATTTTCTTTATTGTTACTTTTATTACACCAAGTTTTGGATTAGCTATTTTTTTAAAAGACGTTAAACTTAAATCTATATGGTTTGGTCCTTTGTGGTGTCTATCAGTTACCATCACGGTATCAACTTTTTTGTTAGTATTATTAGTCACCACCAAATATGTACCTTTTGGGTAAATATTGAATGCAGCGGTTGAAAAATGTCTGTGAACTTTTGGATGCGGTGTTGTATCATACCAAGTCGCCTTGCATTGATGCTCTTGCCATCCGTCAAATGATAATAATGTAATTGATAAACTGATGATAAATAAATTTCTAATAATTCTTTTCATACTTTAATATTTAGTGGTTTGTTATTTTAAAAATGGTCATTCCATGCACGTCTCATCATAGCTCTTTCAGAAGCTTCAATGACCGCATCTTCATACCATTTATCGTACATATTCAATATAAAATCATGATGATATGCACTTTCATTTATAAATTTTTCTAATAATCGTTTTTTGCTGAATGGGCCGTGTCCAATCCAAGTAACCACCCAGTTTCTAGAACCCAATGTTAACACTAATTGTGATAATAAGTCTTTAATTTTATCACCAATAACTGTTTCAGAATACCAATTGTTTAAATATTCTTTTGCAAATGCTATAACTTTGAAATGTTCTAATATAAACTCATCTTGAAAATCATCTAACAATTTAGCACTACCAAAGTCAATGTTGAAATTTTCGACATATTTTAACAATTTAGGTAACATGTATTTATCTTTGTAGTAATCGATAAAAATGTTAGTTATGAAATCATGGTGGTATAGTAACACATAGTCAGTATCACAAACTTTTATTATTTTATTTAATAATAATTGACTCTTTAATGTACCATCATCTTCTTTGTCAAATAAATCATATAGTTTTTGTGTAAGGATTCTTTTTTTATGTGAATACCATGTATAAAATATGGTCATTGAACTTTCACCATCGCCTATTTGAAAATCACTAAATATTTTTAGGTAATGTCTTTTGAAATCATTAGGTACCATAGTCTTATCATCTGACTTATCATAGATAATGTACCCTTGCTTATCAGATTTAACTTGGTAATTTTTTTCCAAAAAATTTAGTATCAGAATTTCGTCTGTCATAACTTTTTTACAAATATACTAATTTATTTTTAGAAAATAAAGTCTACAAGCTAATTAAATTAAGGTTTATGTTCTTTTTCTCTATGTCAACTGATGTTACGACAACATGAACCTCATCACCTAAACGAATTATTCTTCCAGTGTTATGTTCTTTCAGTCTATAATTTTCAACATCGGATATCCAAGTTCCGTTTATGTTAGCTAATTTTATTAAACAATCACAACCATTTTCCTCAATAGTGATAAAGACACCATATTCAGTTACACTAGTAACCATACCTTTGTAAACTTTACCTATCTTGTCAGACATATAAACACATTGCATGAACTTGATACTATCTCTTTCAGCTTTTTGTGCTTTCTTTTCTCTTTCAGATAGGTGAACACATTTAGCATCTAACTTACCTATATTAGGGTTAGTCTTTCTGGTGTCATCTAAATACAACGCTAACAATCTATGAATGATAACATCTGGATAACGTCTGATTGGACTTGTAAAGTGAGTATAATGTTTAAAACCTAAACCGTAATGACCTATGTTCTTTGTGCGATAATCAGCTTTCTGCATAGTTCTAACTACCAAGTTAGTAATCATATCTTCTTCGTTAGTCCCTCTAACATCACGTAACAACTTATTCAAAGTTCTTGTTGTTTCTTCTGGTGTATCTATTTTGATATCATAACCAAATTGATGGATGAAATCTTTAAGACTTTCTAATTTAGTTTCATCTGGTTTATCATGAGCTCTGTTAACCATTGGTAAACCTTTTTGGTTAATGAACTGAGCAACGTGTCTGTTAGCCAATAACATATATTCTTCAATAAGTTTGTTGGAATCCTTACCCACTTTGAATATGATATCTACTGGTTTGTTGTTCTCATCTAATTTGAATCTAACTTCATGTTTATCAAATGATATAGAACCTTTACTAAACCTAACCTTACGCATTTTCTTAGCATATTTGTCTAAAGTAATAATAGCTTGACCACATAAATTCTCTTTGTCAATAATTGTGCTTGGGCCAATACTTCTAGGTTTTTTTATTACATTAGGGTTTTCAATCACATATTGTGCTTCTTCATATGTAAATCTATGGTCAGAATGTATTACAGTTCTACCAAACCATTCATCCATTACATGGCCATTTTGGTCGATTTTAAACACCACTGAAAAGCAAAGCTTATCTTCGTGTGGTCTTAGTGAACAAAGTCCGTTAGAAAGCTTCTCTGGTATCATTGCGACACATCTATCTACTAGGTAAACACTCGTACCTCTAGCAAACGCTTCTCTATCCAGCTCTGTGTCTGGTCGCATATAATGTGACACATCAGCAATGTGAACACCAACTTCCAACACACCGTTAACCCATTGAACACTCAATGCATCATCAAAGTCTTTTGCATCGTGTGGGTCAATAGTAAATGTAAGTACATCACGCATATCTCTGCGTTTGTCTATTTCTGATTGTGGAATGTCTTCTGATATCGCTTCAGCTTCAGCAATTACATCATCTGGAAAATCATAAGGTAAACCATATTCTTCTAAAATTGAATGGATTTCTGTTTCGTGTTCTCCAGAATTACCAATTACTCTAACAATCTCACCATTAGGGTTTTTAGCTTTGTCTTTCCATTCAGTAAGACGAGCAACAACTTTTTGTCCATGTGTTGCACCCAACATTTTACCTAGTGGGATAAAGAAATCAACCACTAACTTATTTGAGTCTGGAATAAAGAAAGCAAACTTTTCACTTATTTGAATAGTTCCGACAAATTCTGTTCTAAATCTTTCAACTATTTCTATAACTTCACCTTCCATTGAGCGGCCTTGGCCTGGAATTACCTTTATTCTAACAGTATCTAAGTGTAACGCTTTGTTTGTTTTAGACTTGTGTAAATAAATGTCTTTTGGCAAGTCTGGACTAACTAAATAAGCCGAACCACTTGCGTTCATACTTACTTTCCCCTCTAATATATCTCCTATTTTTATCATTCTAATATTTTTTCATTATAAACTTGTTAACAAGTTCTTTGTATTTTTTTTCATCATTATCTATTTGACCATATAAAGCTCTAGCGGTTGACTTATACCTATCAGCTACTTCTTTTATATGCAAGTTTTGTGTCATCGATTTTGGATACACATTTTTGGTTAGATTGTAATACATGTAGCATCCGTATCTATCAGCAATCAATTCTTCATTTAAAACGTGGTTAAAAAAGTCATCAAAATTGTTAAGAGATAACTGCTTTAATATTTCTTTTTTACCTAATTTTTTAATTCTTTTCATGTGTGCTGTCTCATGTAATATAACAAAATACATTAACATACTACTAACACCTTTGCTTTTGATATTATCAATATCTATATAAACACCATAAAAAGTTGCCAATGCTAATGGACCTCTCAAATCTGCCATATAATACTTTATACCAGTATTTTCCATAAAACAAATCAAAGAGTCAACGTTTTTAGATGATAAATTTTCAACTAATGCCGTTTTTAATTTTTTATTTAACACAACACTTATTATTAATTATTACAAATGTACAAATAAATCTTTTTATTTCCAAATAAAAAACCCACTATTTTTTAGTGGGTTCATTATCAATGTCTATCTTGTGGTACATGATTAATCTTAAAATCTGATAATCGACCTTGCTCCACTTTTTTATCTCCCCATTCTTGGAAGATAGGTAAATGTTCATCACGGTCATCCCACATTTCAACTGTCGTAACATTTGGGTATTTGTTTAACAAACCATCAAGAGTTCTTAGTTTAGCAACATCGGTGCTACCACCGTTATTGTAATGATACTCATCAAATTTCAAACCTTTAGCATCCAAAATATCTTTAACTTTATCACCCAATTTAATCATCCTACCAGTAAGCATAATCATACCAGTATTTGGACTTGTTTTCTCTTTTCTATACGCTGACATTACCATAGGTACTGTTGGCATATCAAAGATGTCCATGTTTAAACTTAACGGTTGACCCCACCATCCAGGAAAAGGCCAATCTTTTCCAGTCTTTTCTTTGTATTCTTTTTTACCAAATTCTGGTAGTGGCGTGTCAACAAGAGTGCCATCAAAATCCCAAATCGCTAACTTTGTAATCTTTTTAATTTCTTCCATTTTTAATAAAAATTTAATTTGTTTAAATTACCCTCATAAATAACACCATTTATTTCCCTTGTAGTAGCCCATAACGGTTGTAAATTACTTAATGCGTTTACAATATGTATTGGTGTATTGTCATCGAATGATGATAATGGTTTAACATGGTCTATATGCCATTCACCATAATTTTCCCATGACATCCCATCAGTGAATAATGATGTTATATGTTCTTTTAATTCTTTGTACCCGTATCCTAACAATTCAATTGTTGAAGAATCTTTAATTTTACCATTTAAAGTACGATAAACTAAACTTCTCCAACTATAGATATGTGGGTTCTTTTTATAATATTCTTTTAAATATTTACTACGTTCAACTCTTTTTTCAATTTGACGAACACAACTCCTATTAATTGTTAATTCTTTATTTTTTAAATACCAATCTTGTTTTCGTTTTTTATCTTTTTCTTTATCAAATTCATTTTTTCTACAAACTTTACAATAACGTTTCAACCCATCTTTCATTTTAGCATCAACACCAAATTCATCTGTAGATTTTAAGTTTTGACATTTACTACATTTCTTGGTTTTTATCTCGTTTTCCATAATATCTATTAAGATTTTTTTCTTTTATTTTATCTTTATTACGGGCATAATATTCCATATTCCAACGTCTTTGAGCTTCTAATCGTTCTTCTTCTGTATCATATTTTTTTTTACGCCCCATACTAATAAATATATTAAAACTACGAAAAAACTCCGAAAAATATTATTTAATTTTAACTGCTAGTTTTGTTATTTCCCCCATATTTTTTTAAATAATCTTATTATAATATTCTCTTTTTTGTTGTTCAACAATGAACCATAAATTCTTTTGGTTGCTGAACCAATGAATTTGTGAGTAATTGGTCCATGTGCATTTATACACATTTTTAATGCACCACTAATTCTTTTTGTTTCGTAAACTTTATCTCGTTTTAATTTTTCTATTGTATCCAAATTGTCTTTTTGATACACATCAAAAACCCTTAATATTTCATCGATGTCTTTATCATTTAATTTATCATCAAATTTATATTCTAAAAACCCTTTTAATTTACTTTTCCTACTTTTAAACATATACATAACGTTTATATTAGTAAATATTTGCAAATGTACATAAAACTTTTTTTATTATCCAAATTTTCTACTATAAATTATTACCGTATTGATAAGTAATATATGACAATTCACCTCTAGGCCCATTCATTGGTTGTACAGCAACCAAATCCATTCCAATTGTTTGTGCTGCTATTTGTTGTGCAATTGGAAAACCAAATAAGTCATCCATTGTTTTCCAATAAAACTCCAAATCAACATCTCGTTTTATTGTAGCAGCCCAAGTATTGATAATAATTTTTACACTATCATCAGTATCTTCTAAACCAAAAACGGTAACAATCTCTTTGATGAGTTTGCTACCGCTATGTGGTGTTGGTATCCTTCTATCATCGTTAACATAGTATATTCCATCATTACCAATTTCGCTGGTTTTGATATAATAGTATGTTGAGAGATATTGTTGTACAAATTTTTCCATATGTACAACAATAAGGATTTTCCCCCTAAAGGTAAAGTCTTATTTCTTAGCTTTTGGTTTTAAAAGACACTGCATTTTTTTACCTTCCATCTTTGGCATTGTTTCTGGTAAACCGTGGTCAGATATTGAATCTATAAGTTTTAACATAAGTAGTTCACCGTTAGAAACAAAGACCTTTTCACGACCTCTAAATTGCATTGTCAATTTAACTTTGTGACCTTTGTTTAAAAACTCAACAATGTGTTTTGAACGATAAGATAAATCATTTTCAGACGTATTTGGTCCAAGTTTTATTTCTTTAACCTCTAATGCTTTAGGTTTATCTTTACCTTTTCTTTTTTGTTCATACAAAAACTTTTCGTAGTTTAATATGCGACAAATTTTAGGGTCAACATTATCGTTAATAAGAACCAAATCCATTTCAGAGTCTTCTGCTTTACGTAGTGCTTCTTGAATGGTTATGATTTGTCCATCAACCCTTACAACTCTTGCGATGATTTCATCGTTAAGTTTATGTTCTCTTTTTTTATTAGCCATTTAATTTCCAAATTAAATAATCCCAATTTACTATTAATGAATCGATATCACTTACACATGGTATATTATATCTATCACAAACAATTTCTACATTACCTTTTCTCCAGAATCCTTTTGGGCAACAAACAATCATCTTTTTTGAATTAGCGTGTAAACCTAATTCCAATAATGATATTGGACTTTTTGTATTAGGGTCAAAGTACATAATAATTACGTCAGCTGAATCCAATGAGTTTAATTCCCAAGTTACTTGTTCTTTAAACTGTGGATTTGTAATCACTTGCTCCCATGAACTATCCCAATCATCACGTCTAGGGTTTAAAAATATATATGGTTTATCTTTAAATGACTCAACAATTTTTGTTTGCCAGTCCTCGGCATTACCCATCTCAATACTACCAGCCAAAAATATTTTAGTTGGAGTTGGATTAGGTGCTTTTATTTCAATAGCTTTCATTTTTAATTTTTAATAATATAAGGGGTCATATAACCCCTTATTTTATTGTTACCCACCAATTTTTTTATATATTAGTTGTAAATCAATAGATGAAGTTGTAGTTTCTGAAACTACAACTTCATCTTCAATACTCCCATCTATTTCAGCCCCATCTTCTTCCTCCGATTTTTCAAACGCTTGAATTATTTTATTAGCAATTGGTGAAACCTCTTTTGTAGTTGAAATAGCTGAGGTATTTGTTGGAAGACCAAACTCATCGTATGAGCCATAGCTGTATGCGTAGTTCACAGTGTCAGCATCTTCTACTTTCAAGATAATTGGTTCATCAAAACCGATTTGTTTACCTCTCTTGTCAGTGTAAGGCGAAACCTCAACAGTTGTCCAGTTTATGATTCTAGTAACCATACCAATTGATTGACCATCAATTTCAAAGTGGTAACCGATTGAATCATCGTTGTAAGTTGGTTTTGGATAAACTCTAACGTTTTTAGCCAACTTACTTAACTGACCATCTTCAACAAGGTTAACGTTGTAACTACCTTTGATTTTCTTAACGTTAAATACGCTTTCAAATGCAGATGGAGCTTCTTCATGAATGTTAACTTCATTCAACACTGCTTTTACAATATCAATAGTGATAGTTTCAAGACTAGAAATGAATGTAATACATTCTTTTTTGAATTGTGGGTATTCTAAGATATCATCAACAATTTCTTCAACCACATCTGGTTTAAGATTACCAAACATTTTCAAGTAACGTACACGACTTGGGCGTTCAATGATGTTTCTATCAACATATAACTCGTTAGTTGTTAATAAAAACAAACGTCTGTATGTTGAGTTCAACGCACCATCCATGATAGTCAACATTTGAGCTGAATCACCATATACTTTTTCATACTCATCAATAAAAATAGTGATGTCTTGTGTGATAGTGTTTAAGAAAGTGTGAACACCATCCATTTTTCTATCAACAACGATAATTGGTAAATTGATTTTAGTTGCAATCAATTTTGAACTCACTGTTTTACCAGTACCTTTGATACCATTCAATAAAATACCCAAGTTGCCTTGTGTTTTACTGTATGTTTTAACCACTCGGTTAATGAAATCTGTTTCCAAACCATATAGTTTGTAATCAAATTTATAACCTTCACTTTTCTTTGTTAAGAAGAAATGACCCATTTCGTCAACACCAACGCTATAAACAGAACCAGCATCTAAAAGGTCAAACTCTTGTGATGGAAATGAAAGGTATAATCTACTACCGTCTTCATTCCATACTTTTTTTACATCACTCATTTATTTTATTTTTAATTTATACTACAAATGTACTAACTATTTTTTTAATTCGCAAATTTATTTTTAAAATAAATCAACAACTAAACTCCCACCATCAAACAAATCAAAACATTTAGCATCGTAATCTTTTAAACATTCCTTTACTAACTCCTTCATAGGTCTTGATTTGCCAGTTATAATAAGGGCTTGTGTTTTTTTCTTCTGCATAGTTTCCCAAATAAACTCATCAACTCGTCTGCAAACTTCGTGGTGTTTTACCCCATGTAAATCTAATCTCATCATCATTAAATTAATTATAAATTTTGTAACCCATCTAACCTTTTTCTAATTCTTTTTATTCTAAACCACATAGTATCTTCTCTTAACCCTAATCGTTTACCAGTTTCAGCTTGGTTGTATCCTTGTAAAAAATGCAATTCAAATATTTTCCAATCATCATCACATAATCTTTCTTTTATTAATTTAATTATATTAAGATAACTCACATTTTTTAATGTATCATCATCTGAAATCATATACATATCATAATATTCATTATCAGAATTATATGTTGTTATTGAATCCGTAATATCTTTTTCTCTTGTTGATTTTTTATTTTTATGTTCTGTTATGAAATGCAAAATACATTTAGTCATCCAAGTCCTAAATAAACTTTTTTCTTTATCATACAAATTTAGTCTACCACTTATTCTACCTAAAAAATCAATAGCCAAATCCTCAATATCTTCATTACTTAAATAACTAAAACTTTTATTCAAATGAAATAAAACTAATCCTCTATACCTATAATATAGAGGGCTAAAGGCTGTATTATCACCATTAAGATACCTTTCTAATAATAATTCTTCTTCTAGTTGTGCTGCTTTCCTTGAAGATAATCGTTTAACTTTATCTAAACATGCAACTTGTGTTTCATGTAATAATTCTTTAGCCTCCTCAATTGTCACCCATTTATAATCATCCATCTCTAGAAAACCACCTCTATCTTCTGGTACATTTGAATTACATTGTATTGTTATCAAAGATAAATTTAATAATTCACAATCATTCTCAAATAATACAAAAGGAATGAGCATTTTTCTTTTATGTGAATAGTTTACACTATCCAACATAATTAATTTATCTTTGTAATCAGATAAATCAATGTTTGTTTCTTCAAATGTTTCCCTCACACAAGCATCTTTATATGATTCCATAGCTTCAACCTTACCTTTTGGAATACTCCATGTATTTGGTTTATGATTTGTTGGGTGACAAATCAATAATTTATTGTTTCTATTAACAATAAATACACCAGCAGCTATTATTTTACACATATTAAACCTCTATTTACCAAATATTCTTCAACTATTATCCAATCTACAAATGGTTTATGTGATTTTTTAACATCAAAAATCAATGGACAACCCAATGCTGTATCATCAATAAACAAATTCGCATATTGTTTATTACTATTACTCCATCCAGCTGCTTGTTGTTCTGGATTTTCATTTATACCCCACAACGGAATGTCATTATCAGCAAACCATTTAACAGCATCACCCAATGTATCTGTACCATCAGTGTGTGGTTTAGTACCACGCATAGTCCATAACATAAGCTGATGACCATTATCTGTTAATCTTTTAAGTATTGGTACCGCACCAATATCTAACCCAACTCTAGGGTAATCATGTGTAACACACGTACCATCAAAATCCACCCCGATTATAATCCCATTTTCCATATCATTTAGTTAAAATTTCTTCTAATTCCCATGGTGTGAACTTATGAACATGTTGTAAAAACAGAGTTAACTTCATATCGTCATGTAATGTTTCACCAAATGGTTCTTTAGCTTCTAATAACTGTGCTTCTAAGTCAGAAAGTTCATCTTCTAAATCATCTATTTTTCTTTCTAACTCATCTATTTTTCTTTCTAACTCATTGACATCATCGGAGTAAGCATCTAATTTTTCAGCGATATCATCAGAATATCTATACATAAGTTGTGCAATATCACTATTGTCTTCACACTCTTTTAAGTTATTCATAAAAGATTCACACGCATTAAAATGTGATTTAGCAATCTCGCCAAATACTTCTTTAAAAATTTCAAATTTATTATCTTCCATGTTATATTTTTTAAGTTATGCTACAAATGTAGTAATAAAAAACTATTTTTCCAAGAAATAATGTTCATCAACACTAATTAATTCTATTTGGTCAAATTTAACAGTGTTTAAAATATTGAATGCTATTTGTTTAGCATCATCTCCGTTATTAACACAATTTTTTATGTTATCAAATTGTTCATTGGTCAATTCAAAATGTTTACCCCACGCACCTAAACAATATTGTGCATAATCTAATGTGTTTTTAGGTGTTTTAGCATGATTGGCAACTAGTTCTGCCAACCATAACTTACACTCTTCTTTCGTTATTTTATATTTATGACACCATCTAATTGGATGTTGCCACTCATATAATTCTATTTTAGATTTAAACAACTTAGTAAGTTCTTTTTTTCTAATACTAGTAAGTGGAGTAAACGTTTTAAATTTCTTTTTCATTATCCTAATGTTGTGTATTCACCATTTATAAAATTAACATGTTGTGCTCTACCATCAGTGTGAATGATAACATGGCTTTGTAACCAAGTACTTGGCCCATTGTTATACCCAACTCTTAAAGTTGTAGATGTACCAACAGCTATTGCACCATCTTTACGACCTGGAGAATGATAGTGTCCAACTATAATTTTAGTATTAAGTTTTCTAAACTGTAACAATGAACCCCTACTTCCGTTAGAACCAATGTCGCCATGTTGTCCTAATTCCCAGTCTTTTACTCTATAAGAAGCACTTCTCCCTAACGTAATAAACTTAGGGAATCTTTCTTTGATTAGTTCTGGAATAACACCTATAACTTCATCACCAGTACCGTGTTGTCTTAACAACCTAGCACTTAAATCCATATACAATGGTGCATTTTTGAATGTTGGTTGTTTCTTCCAATCCTCATTCTTTAACCATCTGTCAACAAAGTCATCATGGTTTGAACGAACAATTACAACGTTTTCAAACTCTTTAAAGTTATCTAACACATCCATCATTTCATCAATTTCTTTACCCAAATCGTTTGTACCTTGTACTTCTTTACCATACTGAACAAATGGGTCTTTCATTTGGTGATGACTGATTGAATCTCCATCAAAAACATCATGTAATATTACGTGTTTAGGTAGCATCTTATACATCATATTGATAGTTGTCTCCAATACTTTATCATCATGATGTCCACAATGTAAATCACCTAATACAATCGCTTCTAATTTGTTAATGTTTTTAACATCCCCATTCTCAACCCTATAACATAAATCAGAAAAATTACCAGTTTTATCATCAGCGGTTACTTGTCTAGCAAAGAATATTTCATCATCCTTTATCTCAACAATGACAAACCCAAACGTATGATGAAACTCGCCAACTTTACCAGACTTTGAATCCGTGTAATTTTGCATAGTAATAGAACCACTAGTCAACATCATTTTAGGTACATTACCATCTAACACTGGTATCATTTCCATTTGTACTTTAGGGCTTCCGAAAACACAAGAATTAACACCACTTAACGCTTGCATACCAGTCATTGGGTTAACAGCTGTAGGTGGTATTTTAATATCAGATAGTATAGATACGTATTTATGTATGTCGTGTCTATTTGCATCTAAGTATTTAACCACTTTATCATCCCAAAATTCTTCACTTTCTTGTTGGTTTGTCCAAACACTAGTTGGGTTTTTATATCTACCAGCTATGACATGTATATCAGCTTCGATAAATTCAGCATACTTTTCTATGTTTTTAAGAAACTTAGTGTGTACTGGTGTGTTGTTTTGCGCCCAAGTGATGATAAACCTCTTTTTTTCTTTATCAAACACTCTACTTTTTGCTTGAGTGTACTGTTCTGGTTCAACTTCTGCTTTTTCTTTAAACCCTAATTTCTCAGAACACCATTTTCTGACAGTTCTTTCTGAACGACCAAACAACTCTGTTAATAGTGACATCCTATTATCCCAACTGATATTCTTATCAGTATAGATTTGTCTAGCTTTTTCAATGATTTCATCCGTTAATTCTTTAAACTTCATACGTATTTTTTTATCGGCAATATTATTTTGTCAAAAATACTAAATAATTATATAAGTTTCAACCTATATAATGATTTTTTTAGTGATTTTTTTGCTCTATGGTAATTAGTTTTAGATGTATTTACACTAATCCCCAATTTTTCCGCTATGTCTTTATGTTGCATATCATCAAGTGCGTACATAATAAACACGTTTTTAAACTGTGGTGATAGGTTTTCTATCAATTCTAATAAAGTATTATGTGAAACTAATGGTTCAAACTCATCTTCGCTAGTAATTTCACTTGTAAAATACTCTATGTTATCAAAATAAAGTTCTCTTTTCTTTTTCCTAACAACATCTAAACAATAGTTTCTCATAACTACACGTAACCAACTACCTAGTATTAACACATTGTTTATGTCAACAGTTTTTAGTTTTCTAAATATATGTATAAACCCATCTTGTAAACAATCCATGGAGTCATGTTCATTGTTAAAATATTTCTTACATATACTAAATAAATTTTTATGATATTTCTTATATAAGAAACTTTGTGCTTGTGGGTCACCCTTTACACAAGCACAAAATAGTTCTTCGTTAGTCATTTGATGTGGGTATTAAATTAGACAAATACTCTTTATCTTGAGTAAAGATAGGTGTATCGACATCAGCTTCCCAAACATTTCTAGTAAAAATCATTCTATCATCAATAACAGTTGTTTTATCAGAAATATATTCGCTTTTTTTAACTAATGTAACTTCTTCTTTTTTGATGACAGTACCCCTCTTGAATTTAGTCGGATAATCATTCCAATTAATTCCTTTTTCTTGGAATAAACGGTCTTGTTTATCGTTAGATGAAACACCTTCTAATGACTTGTGTGAAAAATATTCACTTGCCGCCATACTAACACTATTTCTAGTGGCATCTTGCTGCCTCCAAATCATTACGTTAACCATTTCATCAACAGTAGGTACTTGGAATACTCTAGCATCAAACATTGCTATTTTGAAATCATTGATATAATCTTGGTCTAACTGACCATATGAACATGACCTTGACATTCTTAATTGATTGAACTTAGCAGTTGCTATAGATGCAGCAATACTAGTCATCTTTTGAACGTTGTAATCAAACCAAGCTTGTGATTCTAAGTTATCAAAATCAGATAGTACAATAGAGATTTCATCTGATTGAGCATAAGCAAATTTAGCACCTTGAATGTTTTCACACAAGTACTTTGCTGTTTCAATCATGTCATCCGTAAACCCTTCATCAAAAGGTTTTTGTAGACCTTTAGTCCATTTGGAAAAACCTTTTCCATCTAAACGAATAATAGTAATCATTCTTCTCATTAAGAATGTTTTAGTTCTATCTTCGTAATATGATTTAATCCTTTCTGCTACTTTCATAATTACCAATATTCATATTCAGTTAAATCTAGTTCTGTACCATCGGCACATTTAACTACTACCATATAACCCAACCCAGTTGGTGTGAAGCAAAATGAATAGGCACCACCAATGGCACCTACATACACTTCACCTTTTTCTTTTCTCCATTCATTGTACTTTTTATTTTGTGCAGCACTCAAAGTGAATGTTCTATCTTCGTATTCTATTTCTTCAGCCATAATACTTTTTTTAAATGTGACAATCAACAACGGTGATTAACGTGTCCTCTGGTAAATCTTTAATAAATCTGTCGAAGAAATTCATTTCCCAATCAACAGCTTCATCATCTGTTTCATCAGACATAGCCCAAAAACCCATTTTACCTTTCTCATACCAAACCCCATCTTTCACAACTGCCCACATAGCAAATGAAGAATGACATTCAGCATATTTCTCTTTTGTCTTGTATCTATTAACATAATACTCTGGTTTGTAAAAAGACCACTTAACTGTTTCTTCTTCCTCTTTGTTTTTAGGTTTGTCACCTTCAACAATTAATTCCCAATAACGTAATGCATCCTTGTAATCTTCTTCTGTTCTATGCATTTTAGAGAAATCGATATCTCTTTTGTACGCTGAATCAGTTTTATTACCCATCGCAATTACTTTCTCTTTACTATCATCGTCCCAACCCCATGAGAAATTAGGTACTTCAATTTCAACACCATCTTTCACCGCAATACGACCAGCATAACGACCACCAACTTCATACCAATCCCATTTAGAATCTGGGTTATAAGTTGAATATACTTCACCATCTGGACCAATATCTTCTGGTTCATAATATTTAGTTGCCAACTCATAGATTTCGTCATCAGTCATAGTTAACCTCTTAGGAAAATCTTCTTTAAGAAATTTCAAATGACCTTCATTCGTACAATTTTCAGCGTATTTAACTGGGTCTGACAAATATTCAGCATACGTACCGTTTTTATACTCTTCAATTGATTGTCTTTCTTTAGCAATCAACCCTTCTTTAGTATGTTTTACATACCTTGGCATCTCTAAAGTCTCATCAAATTTAGCTAATTGTTCTTCAATGTCATCACCAATTATTAAAACGCAAAAGTGACTCATAATTTTATTTTTATAATGTTAATACTAGTGCGAAAACTAACCAACCCCAACCGTTCACACCCAACGCTGCTAGGGTTACTATTCCAACAACCAACGCAATTTGCAATAAGGTTGTATTATCTATGTTAAAATTATTTTTATTCATTAGTAAACAGCTTTAATTTATTTAATACTTCGTAACTTAAATTGTTTATTGATGCTGAAACAGCTAAACCAATTTGTTCCGCTACGCTAATAACAGTTGTTTTTTTACAACCTTTAATGATGTGATGACATTTTGTTTCATCAAATTCTTTTTGGCACAATTCGTTGGCTGATTTCATAGTAAGTGAATCACTAATAACTAATTCAGACAATTCACCCTCACCAACTCTTTCAACTGCTGGTCCAGATAAAACACCATGTGCTATAATCGCCCTAACAGATAAAGCACCAGCTTTTTTCAACACTTCAGCTGCTTTACATAACGTACCAGCAGTATCAACCATATCATCTAATATCAAAACGTGTTTACCGTTTACATCACCAATAATAATCATTTCATCGATAACGTTTGCTTGTTTTCTGGTTTTATCAATCATGACAATGTTTAAGTTAACACCATATCGTTTGTTTACTTGGTCACGCATACGTTTAACACGTTTACCAGAACCAGCATCTGGACCACACAATACTATCTCACCTTCAAGATTTTGTGTTGTATCATAGATATAACTGTCAAATACGTGTTTACCTTCAATGTGCGTAACTGGTATATTGAAAAACCCTTGTATTTGGTCAGCATGTAAATCAAAAGTGATTACTGACGTAGCACCACGTTGCTCAATTATTTCAGCCATTACTTTGGCACCAATTGGTCCACGTGATTGGTCTTTTTTATCTTGTCTAGCATACGGAAAGTATGGTAAGATAGGTATAATTTCTCTAGCAGCACCACGTTTAGCGGCATCAATAGCTAATGCTAAACTTATGATAGCATCTGAGGTGTCTGGGCTAGATAACAAAAACACTGTTTTGCCCCTCACTGAGTCTGTAAAATCAACACACAACTCACCGTCAGAGAATTTTTGTTTATTCAAATAACCTAAAGTTATCTCGTTCTCTGGACTAAATAAGTTAGTTGATTGCATAATAGTTTCAGCTAAGTCTGTTTTGCCATCTAAGACAAATAATAAATATTGTGTCATATTATATTTCTTTTACGATATACTCCCAACCAGAGTCAGAGTTCTGTGTTAATATTTTAGCCCAATTTTCAGCTTCTTCTCTGGTGTTAAATTCTAACACCTCATTGCTAGAATCAATTAAAACAACATTTAATGGTCTGTTGTTATTTTGTTGTGTCATTCTTTTGATAATACAAAAACTTTTTTCGTGTTTCATAGTTATTTAAATTTTATATAATACAAATGTATGAATAATTTTTCATTTAAACAAAAAAAGATGAAAATTAATTCATCTTTTTCCAATTTCTGTCGTTATACTTGGTTTTATAATTCCCCAAATCAAATGATTGATTAAATAGAATGACATCTAAAGCCAACGGTAGTTCATCGTATAATTTATCCCATTCAGCTTTTTGCTCATTTGAATATTCAATAGCATCATACTTTTCAAATGGGTCAAAATCTTCTGGCATACCGTTTAAAATTGTATCAATAGCTTCATAGATACTATCAAAACCAAATGGTACTGAGTCTTCATCATCAGATATGTTTACGATAAGATTTGCCTTATCTTTACTCCAACGTAAATGTTTTAATAGTTTTACGTGTTCTTCTTTTAATTCAAATTTAATTACACTCATAATTAGAATGGTAAATCATCTCCATCGTTATCAACAAAAGTTATCGGTGCATCTTTTGTTTTTTTAGTCTTACTCTCTTTAGCTTGTTTTTCAGCAAATTTCTTTTCTTCATTATAAGAAGAAATAGCGATACCTCTCAAGTTAGTGAAATATTTACCTTGCCATTCACTACCTTTCAATTGAAAAGCAATTTTAACTGCTTCACCAACACTATAATCATCCAATTTGTTAATACCAGTTTCATCAGTAAATTCAAACTTGATATCTTGTGGATATTCTTCTGTTGTTGATACGATAATTTCTCTTTTTTTGAAATTGTTTTTAAATTCTTGGGTATCAAAGATATCTTTTATAACCCCTTCAAATACATAATGTGCCATGTTCTTTTTTTTTTAATAGTTAGTAAAATGGACAGCTTGTCCAACCTTATATTTATTTATTGTGTCAGTAAAATCAAACTCTAAATTATTGCTGCTGCTGTTGTGGTCATAAGAAAAACCGTTTGCATCAACAACTTCAATAGTATAAACAACAAATTTTTTCATTCCTTTTTCTTTACGAATATCTTTCACTATGAACATTGTTTGTGAATCCCAATACTCATCAGATTTTTTTAATTCGTTATTAGTACATGATGCGAATATACTAATAAAAATACTAATTAACAACAATTTTTTCATTTTCTTCTCTATTTAATAAATCCTCAACCAATTCATTTAACCCTTCACTTGCCACTTTTCTAATGTAAGTTGGTTTAACACCATAAGCTTCCATGTGTGTTGATGGGTTAGGGTCTACATAATATACTTCACACTCACCAGTTAAAAATTTATGTCTTAATTGACCTAACATAGATAAAGTATATGAAATTTCTAAACTAGTACCCACAATGATAAGAATGTCAGCGAAAGCTACTTCATCATACGCTCTTTCTGTATCGTATGGCCATTCCCCAAACCAACAAATATGTGGTCGTAATTGTGAATCAGTGTATTCACACTTATCACCTATTCTTATATCATTATAACCAATTTCTTTTACAATGTATTTTGTATCGAAACCTTCTGATTTATGATAACAACCTCTAGCTTTTGTTAACTCACCATGTAAATGAATAATATCACTAGCACCAGCACGTTCTAATAAATCAGAAACATTTTGTGTTACATTAATTACTCGATATTTTTCTTCTAATTTAACCAAAGCTTTATGTGCTTCATTTGGTTCAACGTTAGGTAATTCTCTACGTCTTTCGTTATAAAAATCTAAAACCTTTTCACGATTTTTAGACCAAGCTTCTTTGGTTGCCACTTCGTCAATCTTGTAGTTATTCCACATAGAATTTTTTAAACCTCTAAACGTTTCAACACCACTTTCAGCATCGAGACCAGCCCCAGAGAAAACCACAATTTTTTTATTTTTTTCCTTCATCTTAAATTTATTAAATATTCATCATAAAACATAAAAACTAACCCTTTATAACTTTTACGTTGTTTTAAACAAACTCTAGAAATATTAGATTGTTTAATACCTAAAATTTTACCAGCATCTGTCGCTGATTCATATATTTCACCAGTAGTCACACAGATTATTTTAATTTTCTTTAATATGTTTGACACACCTTTTTTAGACTCACTTATTTTTTTTTTAGTTTCATCATCGTGGGTTTTCCCTAACATTTTTTTATTCCCAATATTCGCTTTACTAATTTTTTCTTTTTGTTCTTCAGTTAATTTTCTACCAGTATTTGACATACTAATCAGTTTTTTATGTTCATCAGTTATGATTTTACCTTTATTACCGTCACTTATTTTTTTCTTAGTTTCTTCACTCATATTTCTAGCAGCTTCGCTAATTTTTTTCTTAGTTTCATCACTATGTTTATTACCAGTATTTGCTAGTTTTAATTTTTCTTTAGTTTCCTCACTATGTTTAAAACCTTTTCTTGTTTTACCACCTAAATCAGAATTTAACCCATCAATATAACTGTTATACTCATTTATCCAATATCTTTCTCTTTCATCCAATATATCACGTCTACAAATCTCAATGATTTCAATCGTATTAATTGGGTTCCATAAATATTTTTGACAATTATTCCAAAGCTTTATTTGACCTTTAAAAGCTTGGTATTTATATTTTCTACATCTTTGTTCAAAGTTTATTGTTTGACCAATATAAACCTTATTATTTGGTGATGTGATTTTATATATAACACCAGTTAATTTATTTTCCATAATATCGTTTTATTATAAATATCTAAATATGGTGTAAAAACATTCAAAAGGTAAACTAATAGTTAAAAAAATTAAAACACCCATCTTTACAATCACGGAATGTTAAAACCCCAGACTCTCTATCTAATCCAGCACCGCTGAATACTACTACTTTCTTTTTCATATTTATTTTTTTGTTGTCCTATAACCTTTTATTGCTAATGAAATAATTCTTATCATAAAGAAAAATCCACCAACAAACCCAAAATTGTACCAAGCACCATTATTATTTATCGCATACACTGCAACATCATCCCAAATAAGACTACCTATAAATGATGGTACCATTATTATACCATGCCAAGTTCCACCCCAAAATCCATACGTGTGTTCAGTTGGTGGTAAACATTGTTGCACATGTGATACATCAGCACAACTGGTTAATAAACATATGAGTAATATGATTGTTAAAAGTATTACTCCAACTATTCTTTTTATTTTCATAAACATTTTTTTAATTTTTCTAAAACTCTTCTGTTAACTTCTTCTTCAACTATTCTATCAATAGTTTTCTCTAAGATACTTTCAGTCAATTTATTAATTTTATCTTCGACATGTATTTTAAGCTCATACTCTACTTGTCTCATTTTAAACTCCAAGCGTTCTTTCATACGAGTTCTCATACCATCACCTAAAACACCTATCTCACTTTCTATAAAATCATGTAAAACATCTCTAACTTCTTGTGGTTTTACAACCATAATTTCACCTTGCTCATTTTCAAATCTTAACGTTTCAAAATCTGCTTTATCCCTGGTTTGGTCTTTTCTAGCACTATTGTATTTTTGTATGTCAGATATTCTCGCCATAGTGTGATTTAATCAACTCTAAAACCTCTAACCATTCTGTTTCAGCATCAAAACCAGCTTTATCCTCAAACAAAACGTTCATGTATGGTTTTTTATCGTAATACCCATACCCATTCAATTGAGTTTTTACTTCTGGGTTCTCGTTTACATATTTGAAATCGATATCATTAGCTTTAAAAAACTCTAAATATTGTTCAATTTCATGTGGATGTGAACATGTATAAATTATAAGTTCTACATCTGATAATCTACTAAGTGTTTGTAATGTCTCCTTAGCATGTGGATAAAATTCTTTTGGTATATCACCAAATGTGTAATTTGGTTTTAAAATTGTTGAATGAATATCAAAAAACCAAAACGTCTTATCCCAACCCCTCTCTTCTTTATATTTGAAGTGATTGATTTTAATTGAATTTACTACACCCATCTCTTATGATTTAAATATTTTTCTAAAATCCATAGTATTCATTGAATAGTATGCATCATCATGTTTGAAAAAAACAGTATCACCAGCATACAACACATTTTTAGGTTCCCACTTAGATACATCTTCTAATTTTAGATTTTTTTCGCCAACATTGGCGATACCAACTTTTACAGTTTCCATTAAATTAATTTTATATCAATGTTAGCTTCTTCCATCATTTGTATTGCAGCTTTGAAATGTTCTCCCCACACTTCATGCGTTACATCTGGTTCTGGAGCTATTATTTTTGTCATACCAGATTGTATCAATGCTCTTGCACAATCCGCACACGGAAACAAAGTTACATATAATCTACAACCTTTTAATGACACACCGTGTCTTGCTGCATGATATATTGCGTTTCTTTCAGCATGTTCTGTAAATAAATATTTAGTTGGTCGTTCATATCGACAACCTACATTATCATCACAACCTCTAGGTATTCCGTTATAACCCATTGATAACACAATATTATCATTATCTACGATAACCGCACCAACTTTTCTATTCTTATCTTTACTCCATCCAGATATGTGTTTACATAACTTTATGAATTTTTTATCCCAATTATCCATTTAATATTTGTATTATCTTGTCTTTGATATTTTGTCTTTTTATCCCCTCATTTCCATTAGGACAATGAACAAAATTTGGATGTAACCATTCATCCATGTTTAAATCATCAATGGCAACCCACTTTATATCATTTTTCCATGCGTTATCTTGTAACCATTTGTTTATTTCATCAGCACGACCACCCTCTAAATTATCACCAGTGTAAGTTTTAAGTGATGGTGTGAAACCTATTGGTCCTCTCAACACACCGTTGTGACAAAATATCTCACGCATTTCGTGTAAAGTATAGTGATGTCGCCAATCAGATGATAAAATAATTTCAGCACCCGTTTCACTAAGTATAAAGTTTAAATATATAACAGCCTTTTGGTCAAACATATACGAACCCCATTTATTGTTGGTACCTTTTCCGTAAGTGGAGTTGGTGCAAATAACACCATCAATATCTAAAAATATAACTTTCATGAGACAAATGTACTAAAATTTTTTAAAAAATCAAATGTTTTAAAGTATTTTTCTTAAAAAAGCATACCTAATAATCATACTACTATGACTTTTACCTTCATAAGGTATTGAAACGATTGGTTGCATATCATAGATTAAAAGACCTTCTACCGAACTATAATTAGGGTGTGTATTAATCCTTTCACCCTTTCTAATTAACCATTCTTTGAATGTTTCATTTACTTTCATACACTCACTAACCACAGTCCAATAAACTACTCTACCATCAATTAATTGTTTTTCAATAGTATTCGCATCTTGTATTGGTTTATCTATAAAGAATATTTTCATGGTACGTATCTTACAATTGTTACATATTCACCTAACATTTCTTCTTCAATGATTTTTTCAATGATATCCCAATCACCACCAGCTAAACCAGCACCAATCATAGGAAGACCAAATGTTTTACCAGAAAACTTTTCTTTCATCGCTTTTAATCCAGAACGCAATGCATCATAGTCCAAATCCATATTGCCACTACGTCTACCTTTGGTATCGTATTGTGAATATATGTTTACAACCGTTGGTTTACTGTAAACAGTATGTGTAATAGTACCCATTTTATTTTCATCACCAGCTATTGTTGTACAATCAGCTTCATAAGCTTCTGGAAAAGCTTTTTTAATTTGTGGTGCAATACCAGCACCCATAGCACAAAAACAGTTACAACCGTGTGCTATTACATCGAATTTACCTTCTTTGGCCATTTGCACTAAATCGCCATCTACATATCTAATCATTACATTTCAATTTTAATAGTTTTTAATTTTTCTCTAACTTGCATGATAGCTTCACCTAACCAGTTAGTACCTTGCCATTTTGATTTATCATGAACTCTTTCATCAGATTCATGTAAACCAATACCCCAGATTTTATCTTCTGGACTAGCTTCTACTATTTCTCTGTCGCCAGTAGCCATTAATTCAGCTAACATTTTAGGGTTTTGAGTAAACTTTGCATAGTTTGCATCGTAAACGATTTCTCTACAAACCGATTCCCATTTCTCTTTATCAAACCCTTTAACTCTTCGACCAATAGCTTTTTGAGCCATTGGTTTATTAGTTTCCATTATTTCATTGTAGGCAACAAAATCATCAAATAATAACGCTTTTTGTGCCATCATGTATTGCTCACAGCAATTATATTGAAATCCACCGATTTCAAAAGTGGAGGGACACCATTGACTGAATGTCCCACCCCAAAAGAATACAAATTTATCTGTTGTCATTATGCTATTTCTAAGTTTAAATTATAAATTTTAGCTCTACTTCTGATAGTTTCAAATGGTGTTTCAGTTAACAATTTACCATCTTCAAAAACAGTAACCAAAGAATCATGTGCTCTTTCATATTCATCTTCTAATGATGTAACTGTTTTATAAACATTATTTGTGTAATCTTTAACCAATTTCAATCTACCTTGTTTAGATTTTTTGAATGATGGTTTTAATTCACCATTTTCATCAATTTCAGTTGGTGATTTAACCAAATCACGTTGCTCACCATTAACAATTGCAAAACATGCTTTTGTTGCAAAATTTTGTGTATCACGATTGATGTCAGCTTGTAACAATTTACCACCCATACCAAACACTATATTCTCAGCAGAAATACCTAATCTGTATAATTCTTCGTAAATCTCACGAATTGAATTGATATTTACACCATCACCTTGGATAACACGAACTTGTGGTGGTAATACTTTGAACCCTTTATCGTTTACCGTATAACCAAATTTGTCAAACAAAATCGCAAACACTTCTTTTAAAGTATTGACAACGTGACCACTATCTGGACGAATAACAAGTTGGTTACCTGGTTCTGCTGGACGAGATAAAATCAAATCACGTAATTCAGTTCCCCAATATTCAGTACATGCACGTAAGATATGGTAAGAGTCAGACACACAAGCAACAATACCAGTAGGATATTTCTCCAATGTTCTTCTCATCATTTCAACTTCACCAGCTTCACCTTTCATTGTCATGATAGAGTGTTCAGTTGCTGGTACTGATAAACCAAATACAGTGTCAGTATTGTAATAATCACAAATACGTTTTGATGCAACAGTTGTGTCAGAACCCATAAAGTTAATTAAATGGGCTGAACCACCATAGCCAGCTGATTGTACAGATGATACACCTCTGAAACCAAAGTCATTCAATACGAACTCGATAACAGTGTTCATAATATGTTCTGGCAATGCTGATGTTTTTTGGTAGTATTCAATAACAATTTTCTTAACTTCACGTGACAATGTTGCAACTGTAATTGGATACCATAATTGCATCATAATTGTTTCTAAGAAATTAGTTAACCAATAGCAATTAGGGTCAGTATTCTCAATAGTCATAAGAACGTTTTTAACACCTACAACTGTACCCTCTGGTACTGCTTTGATACGTACTGGTAACTTACCACCATGAACATCGATAATGTATTGGAATTTAGATTTATCAAAGACATCTTCACGACCAAATACACCATATTTTGTGCCCAAGTACTCATATGCTTCATCTAATTCTTCTTGTGTGATTGCAACACCTTCTAAATATTCTTTAATGAACATTTCAAGACCATACCATACAGTTTCATTGAAACGACCACCACGTGATTCCATGTATGAATAAATAAGTGTTGTGTTATCCTCATAGAATTTGTGGTGTGAGTATTTATACGCATCACCCATAAGGATAAGGTTATTAGGTTTATCTAACGCTTTTGTGATAAGACCTTCTAATGTTTCGATTGAAGACCAATCTTTATTTTTGATGGCTTCTGCTAATCTAGTTTTAATCACTTCTTTAAGTGCTAAACTTCTTTTCATTTTTCTAGTTTCTGATTGCATACTACTTTGTTTTTATTAATATTATGTTTTTTCCTAATTTTTCAGCTTTTGTTAAACTATCTTTGGTTCCTTTACTTTCACCATCCCAAAACGCTATTATTGTGTCAGCATTATTAATGATATCAGTGTTTCTAATCATGCCAGCAGCTCTACCATGTTTTTCCCAATCTGGTTTAAAGATAAGTGTTTGAATGTTATTTTCATTTGCATATCTTTCACCCAACGAGTCAGCACCTTTAGCACCGCCACTAACCAATAAAGTTATTGCGTAGTGTTTCAATGTTTCTTTTACTAATTCGTAATCATTAAAACTTCTGGAACCAATTACCGCTACTTTCATGCTATACTTTCTCCGTATTTTTCTTTCGCTTTTTTTATTGCTTCTGATACTTCATTTTTAGCATCTTCCAACGTGTTATTACGTTTTAGATAATCCATCAAATTTTTAAATAGTTCTTGATGTTCTTCCATTATCTCATTAGTTTTTAAACTAGATGGGTCAATCCAATGTAAACTAAAGATATCATCAGATGGTTCAATTCTACCCCATAAGAATTTACTAATAAACAATGATGTCATGATACCAGATTCCGTTTTAGCATAACGCCAATCTTTGATTGCGCCACTACAAACATATCTTGGTGTGTCAATCTCTGCATTACCACCAGTTTCTTCTCTAAATTCACGTCTAGCAGCAACCTCCCATGACTCATCGGTTCTATCAACAAAACCACCAATAAAACGATAATGTGGTTCGTTAGGTTTTTTAGCTAATAAAATTTGTCCTTTATCATTGTAAACAGTTATATCAACTGTTGGATAAGTAACTGGTCTTGCAGCGTATGTTGCATGAATAATACCAGCCCTAAAATCGGTTGATGATAAGATTTCTTTTGAAACTTGTTTTCTAACTTCAGTACCAGAATAAATGATGTCAGTTGTAAATTCAATAACTGGATATTTTCCAGAATAATATGGTATAAATGAGTCACGACTACCATATAAAACAGCACTCAACGCACTGCGTTCACCAAACGGTACTTGGATAAGGTTATCTAACTCACTAGACCATTTTTGATTTGACCTTTGGTCTTTTAACGGTAATACGATTACATTTGGATAAACTTCTTTAACCATCGCTTCTCTAGTTGCATAATCTAATGGGTTAGATTTAGTGTTACCAATTATTGGAACACCTAAAAATATAATAACTTTCTTGTGATTTTCGATAACTTTATCGATTAATTTAATATGACCCTCATGCAATTTATGTACTTGAAAACGGGCAACAACTACACCAATCTCAGCATTTTTGATTGTGTCTTCTACATTGTTTTTTGGTTCCATAAAACTCTTTATTTTAATAATACAAATGTACAAAAAAAATCCGAATAATCAAACTTATTCGGATTTTTTTTTATCTAATAAAACCCATACTGGATTTTTCTTTTTCTACTTGACTTGAATAGAACCCTTTGTAAGATTCTTTGATAAGAGAAACGGTGTCTTCCAACTTCCAATTTTCATCATCTTCTGACATCTCTTTGATGTTATCAGCCAAGTTAGCAATGAACGCACCAGTAATATTTGGTTTTTTACCATTTATGTTTTCATTAAGCGCATTGTAAACTTCTTTAACTCTCCATTTCTCTGGTAAGTGAATATTACACACTTTAACGATTTGGTCTTCATTTAAGAAACTATAATCTAACGTAAAGTTAAAACGTCCAGGTCTTTCCGCAGCTTTATCAACCAATCCTTTGTCATTAGTAGATGCTAACAAGCTGATTTTTCTTTTCTTAACCCCATCAAAGAACGATAAGAATTGACCTAACAATGATGTGTAACTTCCGTTATCACGTGAACCTAAGAATAAGTCAATATCATCCATGATAATTACAGCGTTATCGAAAATCTCACAACCCTCCATAATCATAGTTAAATCATTTGTTGAGTAAAATTCTGGAATAACAAATGTTACATTGGGTATTAATCGTCTAGCAATTTCACGAATTGATTCCGTTTTACCAGTTCCTGGTTCTCCGTTTAACAAATATCTAGCGTTACCACCTCTACTAACACGAGCAATAAAATGTTCAATAAACTTTGTTTGAACATCATTCAATATCAACTCATTTGAAGACTCTTTGATGTTTATGATTTCAATACCTTTGAATCGACCATCTCTCAATTTAACTTTGATACATTTACCTTTGTATTCAGAATTGTTAAATGCCAAATGTTTTATCTCATCAATCAATTCATTAATTTTATCAGATGAAATACCGTTTTGTATTGTTATGTGCAACTGAACTTGTAATTCACTTCTATTATCAACAAATATTTTTGTTTGGAAGAAAAATTTATTATCTGAATCTGGCATAACACACTCGAACCAAAATGAACTAGTGTTATCAAAACTACCGTTCAGATACATTCTACCTAAACCATCAGTAGTACCATATGATGTAACGATAACGTCTTTTTGTCGTTTTTTAAAGCAATCATACAAATAACTATTAATCAACGCTAATTCAACAAATGTACCATCTATTGTTTGATTAGTAGAAGTGTAGTCATCATCTTCTTCGTAATTATCTTCTTGTTCATCATATGAATCATATAATGGTACTTCAATTTCTTCAACCAAACCAGATAATAAAACATTTTTACCTTTAGAACCTTTTCTAATATTTTTCATTATCTCATCCATTGTTATTTCGATTTCTTTAATATTACCTTCATTTAATGGTAATGTTTTAATTTTCTTTTTCGCTCCCATTTTATTTTAGTTTTAGTGGTGTCCTACTTTTTCTATTTCTTTTGTTGACATGATTTCTTTCACGTCAGTGTAATGTAGTGGGTGGTAATCTGTCATGCAGCAACCTACATCCATTACTTTATTTTTATAATACCAATCATAGTTTGTATCTTTCATCAATGACCCATGACAGTGACCATGTAAATGCCAAGCACCATGGTGAGCCTTGTCCCAAGATAGTATTGGGTAGTGCATCATCATAATATCTTGCCATTTTCTAGGATTATCTTCATCCAAGACCGATAAATTAACATAATCACTAATAGTTTCAAAACGATTTAGCTTTTTTATGTCTTTTTCTTTGTCATGGTTACCCATAATGTAGTGAATTTGCCCTTTTAACTGGTGAACCAAGTCATAAGTTTCTTTTCCATTCTTATCAAAAGACAAATCACCCAAATAAAACACCAAATCATCCTCTGAAACATAGTGATTCCAGTTTTCAATTAGTGCTTCATGCATATCATCAACGTTTTTAAATGGTCGTTCATCATATTTTATCACGTTAGAGTGACAAAAATGGTAATCAGAAGCAAACCAAATACGTTGATGTTCTAATTTTATTCTCATAATTGTAATATATAATAAAAGGTTAATAATAATTGTGTGTAATGCAACACTTGGCCAAACCCTATTACCACAAAAAAGTCATGATATCTTTCTTCTTTATATAATTTACTAGTTAATCTACTAGTAAAGTAATCGGTAACCCAATGTGTCACAAAAATAACAACAAAAGATAACCAAACACCTAAACTTGTTATATGTAACGGTGTAAAAGGAAAAACCAAAGACCATAAAAGAATAGTAGCAAAAGTATATACAGTAACATGCATAGTTAGATAATAATTACTACTACTTTTTCTAGTACTCATATGGTGCGTTTGCAGAACGAAATCTGCAAACCAATGCACCAATATTATAAATAATAAATAACCTATCATGCTAATACTTCTTTAACGATTTTAGAAACTACCGCATTATCTGCTTTACATTTATACTCTTTGTTAAACACACCCATCATTCTACCAACATCAGTAATACCATCATTCTTAAATGTTTCAACAATAGAACGGATAGTAGTTTCATTCATCAATTCTGGTAAATAAGGTTTGATGTATTCTAACTCAGCCAATGATTCAGCTGTGTTTGTTTGTTTCAAAGACTTTTCAATTTTCTTTAAAATACCCATAACTGTTTCATCATCGTCTTTACCAGAACGACCTACTTCATTTTGGATTTCACCTTTCACTACACCCAAAAAGTTTTTCTTTTCCATTTGTTTTGCTTTAAACGCTGCCATAAAATCTGCGTTTATTCTTTCTTTTAATTTCATTTTCTTATTTTTTTATTCGTCAAACGTTCTACCATCCCCTTCATCAATCATTTTGATACAATATTCTTCATGTTCATCGTGGAAATTTTCTATTTTATATATGAAATCTTCTCTAGCATCATCATAACCCTCATCATCCCAATCCATGTCATCAGTTGGGTCTTCAAATTCTTCTTCATAATCATACCACATAGGTTCACCCTCAGAATCTTTTTTATAAACAACAACACCACATGGACTATAAGTTTCATCTTGATATTTGTTTACAATATATGCTTCTGGGTCAATGTCTGTTACTAAATTGAATAGATGTTTTAAAAAGTCATGTGGGTAATAATAAGCAGATGCGATATTCCATCTATCCATATCAATATCATTCTCAATATAAACCCATTTAGAACCCATATTGTCTAATGACCATGAAACACTAACCCCACCTTCAATAATTTCTGGTACATCATAAAACGCTTTTGCAAATTCTACCATGTCGCTGTAACCACCAGCAACTTCAAATCTTTCATTGATTTTGTCTATTGCCTCATCATTAGCAAAGATTTTAACAATATTTGTCATTGTATTAGCCATACTATTTTTGTTTTTTAATTACTAAATAATAATGATAACCTTTATCATTATCTGTTGCATAAAATGCATATTTCAACTCACCATTTTTAACCTTTTGTGAAAATTCATTCCGTTCTTCAGCTTTGGCATCCAAAGCAATTCTAACATATTTATTTTCACTTCTTTTGGTTTTTGATTCCACTGGTTCCTCAACTTTTTGTTGTACTTTAACCTCTTTCTTAGGAGTTTCTTTAGCTACTGGCTCTGAAACTCTTTTTTTAGGTTCAGTTTTGACAATTGGTTTTGGTTCTGTTTTTTTGCGTTCTTGTGCCATAAATTATTTATAACACAAATGTACAAACAAAAAATTAATTAAACAAATTTTTTTAAGATTTTCTTTTAAAAGATTTGAAACGAAATTTAAAATCGTTTTCTTCATAGATATCACTTTCGTGTATTAATTCCCACTCATCTGGGTTAAAACCTTCTAAATACGTATCTCCTTCAATTTCGGTTAACACTTCAGTTAGATATAGTTTTTGAGCTATTGGGAAAAACTCTTTATATATTTCAGCACCACCAATAACAAAATGTTCTCTTAAACCATAAGTGCTAGATGTTGGTTTAAAACTACGTTTTATTTTTTCTAAATCATTAAAAACAAAAGCACCTTTTGCTTTATAGTTTTCATCTCTGGTGATTACAATATTTTCTCTATTTGGTAGTGGTCTAAATTTCTCTGGAAGTGATTCCCAACACTTCCTACCCATGTATATTCGTTTACCTATTGTTAGTTCTTTAAACAACTTTAAATCACTAGGGATATGCCATGGTAATTGATTGTTTTTACCAATTACCATATTAATAGAAGCGGCCACTATAATACTAATCATTTCTGTTTACGTATTATTTTACCATCTTTTTCAGTTATTGACATATACGTGTCATTTTTACCGTAAGCAAACGGTGTGAATATTTTTGAATAACCTTGGTTTAACCAACGTTTAAATATTAATTCACCTTTTGCGTTGAATAGGTATAACTCATTACCTATTATCTCTTTTTTAAACGTCCCTTCCATAAAACAACTAATGGTTTGTAAATATAAATTAAATTAACAACTATAACCATAAAGTTTAAAAAAACCAATGGGTATCTTTCATGATAAGTTGAATAAGTTAAAAACAATAAACAACCTAACATATTTAGTAAACGCAAAAGTACGATATCTTTAACCATAAAAGATATAAGCACTATTACTGAGGCAAAATATGCCATAATTTCCATATAATATTCCATATACTAATTCGGGTATCTATTAACATAGCAGAACAAATATTCTGCCAATGTTCTTATATTATTTACGTTATAATCCATAATTCATTCATTTAAAGAATAATTATACAATGGTTCACATATGTTACAGTACGGTGGTGGTGTTTGTCCAATTGGTGTTGATATATAGTTAACCCCATTAAGATTTCTAATTTCTTTTACTTTGCAAAATTCACCATCTTCTTCTCTACAACTAACATAACACATAACTGCACCACATTTGTTACATAAAGCAACTGGTTCACCACCGTTAAACTTGATAATGGGATTTACCTTCTTTTTCATTTTTCATCGCTAACTCTTTTTCCTCTGTACTCAATAAACCCTTACCATAAAATTCTAATCTTTCATAATATCTATTCTTAACCTCATCAGTTATCGGAATTGGTTTACCTTCATCATTTATCCTAACAAACTTAATATTTGTTTTTATTGCAATTTCTTGCTCACCAGTATAAACATCATGTTTTCTTAATTCTACATACAAAGTTACAGAAGTTCTCCCAAATTCCAAAACTTTTGCGTATAATTTTATTATATTGTTCACCTTTACTGGTTTATCGAAGATTAAATCATCGATTTTAACTGTGACCATTCTAGGTGTATCGCATATTTGCGCTGCATATGCTGCACTGCTCTCATCAATTATTGATATTAACCTACCACCGAATACATTTGAATGTACTCCGATATCACTTGTTTTACATAAATAGGTTGTAACTAATTCCATCTCTTTTCGTTTCACGTTAGTAATTTTATTATTAAATATCTAGTTTTTCCCTTTTAGTTTTAGTTTCTAACTGAGAATTATCTAAACAATAACAATCTCCTTTAAAAGTCCAATTAGGGTCTGAACCTTTCTTGTCAACAGTACCTTTTTTATGAAATTCAGCCTCTTTAAAGAACTTTTCTTTCTCTTTCCAACCGATTATCCAACCTTTGGATAAATCACTTAAAATAGCAACAAAACAATAGTAATCACATTTTTGTCTAGTATTGTATGCAAAAATATTTGCTCTGTGATATGGCTGTGGTGCCATGTTTTGTAATTTTGTTTTTACATCAACTTTTTTACCTTTTATTATCATATCGTAATCATACGAACCAACATATTTTGTTTTCTTTTTATATTGGTCCCAAACAATTACCTCACCTAATGCACCCACCTCATTTCCTTTACCTTCAGTTACTGAACCTTTTAAAACGTTAAACTCATATAACTCTTTTGCTCTTTTTCTTTGGTCATCCGTAATATCAATTTCAACCACCTCATAATAAATTATTCTAAATGTTATTTTTCATCATACATAAGCATTTTTGTTAATTGTTTAATTGATTCAGTAATTAATTCACCCTTTTTTGCATATTGATTTTGGTCAGCAACTTCAATAAGAATACATAATGTTTCACAAACACATCTTATATCGTTGATAATCATATCACGTGCTTCCTCTTTATTTGTAGGGGATGAAACTTCAGCACCCTTACCAATTAATATAGGTTTTTCTCTTTCTGTATCAACATCAATATAAATTAAATTTTTCATAGATAATCTTTTTAACAAATTTACATTAAAAAATCGAATTTATCAAGTATTTATTAACATAAAAACGTTATCATTATGGCAAAAGCAACCAAACAATCAACTAGTAGCGTTAGAATCGCTAAACCAAAAAGAAAAAGACCAGGCGTACATTCAAAGAAAAAGAATTCAAATTCTAAGAAATCTAAGAATTATAAAAAGAAATACGTTGGTCAAGGGTAAAATAAAAAAGGGGCTTAATCGCCCCTTTTTTGTTAATGGAATAATAAGAAACTAGTCCTTACATCATTTCTTTGCGCACCTACGTCACCATCACCTTTAGGCATCACAATAACACTATACATTAGTTCGTCACCTTTAGGTATTTTTAATAACTCATCATAAGTCACGATAGTACTAGCATCGACATCATATTTTTTAGCTAATCTACGTTTTAATTCGTTTACCCCGTTTTGTCCATCAATAAACATTACTTTACCTTTTTCGTTTGTTTCGTAATTTCTATTCTTAGCGTCTTTAACTAATAAGTCATCAAACACGTCTTTAGGGACAATAACTGATTTTTTAGCACCTTTTAAATCTTTTATTTTACTAGTTTCTCTTTTATTAGCATCATCAGAGAAGTTTATAGTTACATCTGGGTCGGATAAATTAACAACATCACCCATTTTAGTATAACCATATGATTTTACATTATAACCCTCAGATTTTAGTTGTTTGGTTATTCTTGTTGCTATTTCATAATAATCAGTAGTGAAAAAATCACCAGCATCATTCCATCTCATCTGAATTTCTTTATCTGGGTTTTTTAAGGCAAATGATTCTAATTCTCTAAGTAACAACTTTTCAAATCTGTCTGGGTAATTCAATAATAAGTTAAGTATTCTGGTCTGTTTTACGAACACATCTGGGAACATAACGTAACTACCTCTTCTAGCATAACAGATAAGGGCACATGAACCAGCACCTGGGCATGTGTTTACAATATAGAAAGTCTTTTCATCGATATCATACACTAAACCTCTCAATGCTGGAATACCAATATTAACTGAAAGACTATTATCATCCTTAGACTTTTCCATTTTAGAATTAACACTAAGAATGTCTTTTGGCATTTTTGTTATATCAGATATAAAACTTTCAATATCTATTTCACCTTCTTGTGTTTGTGGTATTTTCTTTGAGTGAATATATGGTTTATCTAAAGGTGTTGTCTCTCTTTGTACTGGTTTTAACTTGCAATTACCAACAACTTTAGCTAAATATTCTTTAGCCTCATCATGACTCATTGGTTTTTTAGACACATCACTGAATCTACCTTGCCAATCAATCTCATTAAGTAAGTTTTCTCTTAATAATATTTTAAGTAAATCTTTCATATTTATTCTTTTCCAATAAATATCAAAAAATATTATAAAGTAAACTTTTCTATCTCAATAAAAGGTATAAACCCATCAATTCTTGTTTCAGCAACATCTTCAAAGTGATTTAATTCTTCCAAAAAGAAATTACCCATTGTAAAGTTGATAGTTAAAAATACTTTCTTATCACCATCCCACATTGCAACATGTTTACCTCTCCATCTATGACCATTATAATAAACACCGTCTTTTAAGTCAGCTTTAGGTATCATTTTATCAACCATTTCTTTTAATTCGGTAGCTTCTTTTTCTTGTTGTTGTTTCTTTTCTGCTTTATGTTTATTAAAGTTTTCTCTCACCTCATCAGCTTTCTCTTTGCCAATGAGTTCAACTAATCTAGCATATTGTTCTTTTTTCATAATGCAAATGTAATAATAAGTTTTGAATAAAACAAAAAATGCACGACAAATATCGTGCATTAACATCATGTTGGTTTATAAATTTTCAAATTCTCGTTTTAAAGTATGACATCTTTTATAATTACCACCTTTAGCTGATAACCCAACATCTAATAAAGCTTGTCTCATATTCCAATCATTAGTCATCAAAGCATTAAATAGTTCTTCATCAGATATTGTTAATCTAGTTTTAGTTTTATTTCTACCTCTCCAAGTATCCGTCAATGCGTGACAATTAGGACACAACAATTCTAAATTTTCCCTTTGATTATTATAATGATTACCATCTTTATGTTCTAATTCTAAGGGTATATCTTTACCTAACCATTCATTTAAACCACAACGATTACATTTACAGTCTTGTTCATATAAAATTCTAAACCTTAATGATTCAAAACTTAATTCAGAATATTCTGAATTTAATATTTTTTCTTTATGTTTTTTCTTTTTTGTTTCAGCTATTTTAGTATAAATTTCATTACTTTTATTCTGATTACTTAAAATAACTTTTTCTGATTTTTTAGCTGATTCTGATTTTTTTATTTTATCTTCATCAGTCCACGTTCTACTATTAGCACATGACCTAGAACAAAATTTACCATTTTTATCATGATTTTTTTTACATTTCGGACATTCTTTCATAAATATATTTTTATTATAAATATAAATATAAAATCGAACTTGTAAAGATTAAAAAATTAAAAATTAATTTAAAATTGTCCTCCCGTCTGGTAACGCTCCAGACCCCACGGATTAAAAGTCCGTTGCCTACACTTGTTTGCTACGAGAGGTTATAGTTTACCTATTGACACTCGTAACCAGCTTAGGCCGAGTGCCTTATCGTTTTTTCTTTCGCTTAATGTTGATAAAAGTTTTCATAATTTTAAAGTTTTTAAATTTGCATATTATATTATGCGTTTATATTATTTTTTATGTCTTTTGCATATTATAATATGCTTAGTGGGGGCGGCTGGAATTGCACCAACGTTTTATCAAATTTACAGTTTGCGTGAATAATATTTGTTTTTGCTGCAAACATTCTTTTTAACATAAAGGCAGAATGTGATTTTATCTAACATTTCAACACCCCCATAATATGCCTCTCTCTGCATCCGTCATACCCCCTTTGTATTCTGTTAATCTCCTAAGACCGTTTGCTACGCTTGATATAAAATCTCAGCCCTTATAAGGATTTTCCTAACGGTAAAGCGGTATCAAAAACCAGTATATTTTTAATAACGTCAGTAGGACTTAAAGGGAACCACTCATTTATATCCCTTCATCAAACGGTAATTATCCGTTATTTGGCGTAATCCGTACATTACTGCACGTGTATCCTACTTATTGAGCGAGAAATGGGATTCGAACCCACGACCCTTACCTTGGCAAGGTAACGCTCTACCACTGAGCTATTCTCGCATAGAGTGTGGTAAGGCAGCTGTCCTTTGAGGCACCCACACAAGTTACCCCTCTTTTTGAGCTAAAAATCAGAATCGAACTGATAACCTCTTCATTACTAGTGAAGTGCTCTACCAATTGAGCTATTTCAGCATTCGTTATGTTTTAATTTTCACCAGACATAACAACTGGCTGAGAGCAGATATTCAGAATCGAACTGAAATCCCAGGCTTGGAAGGCTAGTATAATAAGCCATTATACGATATCTGCATTTTTCGAAGAAAGACAGTCACGGCCAGCTCTAGGTTCTTTCTTCTGTTGCTAATCGTGGCAAAATCTGGCTCGACCCTAATTAACACATGAGCCTTTGATAGGGTTCGAACCTACGACCTATTGATTACAAATCAATTGCTCTACCAGCTGAGCTACAAAGGCATAATTTAGTGAGGGTGGTAGGATTCGAACCTACTCAGCCGAAGCAACAGATTTACAGTCTGCCCCAACTCTCCCACTTTGGCGCACCCCCAAATAACAAGATAGCTTTTCTTACGTGTTCAAAATAAAAGTTTGATGTATAGTTAATTTGCTGAAACTATCTTTTAATATTATATTGCAAATGTACAAACTAATTTTTACATATGCAAGTTTTTCATCTTTTTTTTTGTTGTCCCACTAGGGCTCGAACCTAGACTCTTCTGACTCAAAATCAGACGTGTTGCCAATTACACCATAGGACATTATATTTTGTCTGAATGACTGGACTCGAACCAGCATAAGGCATTACACCCATTCCCGTTTCCAAAACGGGTCGTCTTCCAATTGACTACACATCCAGTTAATGTTAATTCTACGCTCCGTTGTTCACGGTCTATGAATTAATAACAGTCTGACGTAGAATAGGTGGGATTCGAACCCACATGCTCTCGGTCCCAAACCGAGCGAGATAAGCCATTCCTCTACTACTCTATGAATAAACCAACATGTCAAATAACGTTCCTATTTTTTTGGGAGGCATAGGTACCTAAAACAAAAAACCCGATTATCATTTCTGAAATCGGGCTTGAAATATCAATAACTAAAATTTCTGTTAGTTACTTAATAGATATGACTCACCCGTCACGCTAGGTTTCCCTTGCGTATACTGTTTCGGTTGATATGTCATAACTATTGTTTTCATTTCGCTTTTGTATTATTTAAATATATTGTTTTTTCTAAAAGTTTAATTTTATATTGCAAATGTACAAACTATTTTTCGATTTGTCAAGTTTTTTTTGCAACTTTTTTTAATTTTTTTTATTTTTATTCATTTCATCCCTTATTTCAGCTGCTAATTCATAGTTCTCACTATCTAATGCATCTTGTAATAATTCTTCCAATGATTTAGGTTCTTCAATATCGAATGGTTGGTCAGATACTTCTAATTTCACTACTTCACTGTCCTCAACTACCCAAACAGACCTTTTAAAATATAAATCTTCATCTCTGAAAAATTCTACTCTATCTGGTTCACCGAATTCATTATCAATTTCAAATTGTTCATCAGCATCGGTTATTTGTTTAAAATTTGATAACGTATTCATAAGGTTTTTAAGTTCATCACCAAATTCATCATTTTTAGTTTTTGGTTTTCTACCTCTTTTTTTACCTTTATCGTTTTCGTTAAAAAACTCATCAAAAAGTTCATCAAATGTTTTCATTGTACTTTTTTTTTTAAAAATTTTCTGTGTAACCCAATAATTTGTTGTTTAATAAGTGTTATTGGATTTATTTTGTAAAGGTACATAAAAAATCCGAAAAAAACAAATGCTAATGCATACATAATTGTCATAGTTATCCAATAATTATTTGTTAATAATGTAATACCGTAAACAACAACATCATAACCCAATGGGTTTAAAAATAATGCTATTGTTACCAATAAATTTCCTAAAACTCTTTTTTTTAATCTAAAAAATAAGTGCGACAACGAGAAGAATACAAATGCTAATCCATAAAGAATGTACATTGTACTCCAGTAATCTTTGGTTAATTGCATCAGTTTGTAAACCAATATGTCGAACCCTAGGGGGTTCAGAAAGGTCGCTATCATTAGGCAAACTGTACCTACGACTTTTCTGTTTACTATCACCTTCACCGTCCAT
>Ga0172367_10000641_pt1 | contig 53533 bp, 53 predicted proteins | sample Lak10m_FD_114542 | JGI IMG/M metagenome (GOLD analysis project Ga0172367, IMG submission 114542) | Freshwater microbial communities from Kabuno Bay, South-Kivu, Congo - kab_022012_10m | ecosystem: Environmental > Aquatic > Freshwater > Lake | place: Democratic Republic of the Congo: South-Kivu... | reverse complement strand
GCAGGAAGCGGCGCACCGGCCCATCCGATGGGGCCGGGTGGCGGAGTTAACCCCACAAGGGGGTAGACCTCCGCATGGCTCATCCGATTGAGCCAGGTAACACCAAATAAGCGAAGGGTCTAACCCAGAAAGGGTAGGCCTTCGCAATTCCACATAGCGGAGGGTCTAACCCAGAAAGGGTAGGCCTTCGCAATTCCACATAGCGGAGGGTCTAACCCAGAAAGGGTAGACCTTCGCAATTCCAAATAAGCGAAGGGTCTAATTCCGCCAGAGGCGGAATTAAGGGGGGTGTGATGATCAAAATTATTTTCAGGAGCGCTATTATTTCCGTTCTTGCTTTGACGCTGACAGGTTGCACGACCTTATCGAAAAAACGGGCCTTAGAGAGGGAGAATGAGCGTCTCAGAGAACAGGTTGCGACGCTGGAGGAACAGAAGGACACGGACTTGCAGAGGGCGCTGAAAGATCTGACCGCTAACCTCAAAGATGAACTGGCGAATTACAAGGCCAAGCTTGAGATGACCGAGAGGGGGTTGGTGATCACGTTCCTTGCCGAGGTCTTTTTTGATTCAGGCAAGGATACGCTGCGGCCCCAAGGCAAGGTCTCGCTGGAAAAGGTGGCCCAAGTCATCAATAAAGATGTTCCGGATTCAAGGGTGGCCATCGAAGGCCACACGGATTCAGATCCCATCAAGTATTCCGGCTGGAAATCCAATTGGGAATTGTCCAGCGCCCGCGCTTTGGCCGTCCTGCATTATTTTGTGGATGAAGGGGCTGTCAAGCCGGAACGCCTCTCGGCTGTGGCTTATGGAGAGTACCAGCCCGTGGCATCCAATGACACGAAAGAAGGTAAGCAGGAGAACCGCCGTGTCGAAATCGTCATCCTGCCTTCGCATGTCGAAAAGGTCAAGGCTGAAGAGTAGTTTGTTCTGATGGGTATCGCAGGAAAACACCTCTCCTGGATCCAGGAGAGGTGTTTTTTCTTTCCACACCCTGTCGGTTTTGTTATAATGGACGCCTGAAAGACGCCCTTTTTTGGAAACATTTTCCGACGACAATGTCCATGCTGAGGTTATCCGTACAAGACATCCGCAGGACTTTTTTGGACAGGTATGCCGAACATTCCCGGCCCATCCTTGCCTGCCTGCTTGCCGTTATTGTCCTTTTGGTTTTTCTGCCGTCATTGCGTAACGGTTTCATCAACTGGGATGACCAGGTTTATGTCCTGGATAACTCTTCCATCAAGGCCTTGACGGGGGCCCATCTGCACAAGATCTTTACGTCTTATTATGTCAGCAATTACCAGCCGTTGACGCTTTTGAGTTTCCTGGTCAATTACCAGATAGGGCATCTGGAGCCTTTCGGCTATCATTTGACGAATTTGCTTTTGCATCTTTTGAACGGCCTTTTGGTCTTTTGGCTGGTACGCTTGCTGCGCGGCCGGGACGCGTTTGCGTTTTTTGTGGCGCTTTTGTTCAGCATCCATCCCTTGCGCGCCGAGAGCGTCGCGTGGGTGGCGGAGCGCAAGGACGTCCTCTATGCGTTTTTCTATTTGGGGGCCCTTGTCAGTTATGTGTATTATCTGCAGCGGCAGCTCAAGACCCGCTATCTCTGGGCCGCTCTTGTGTTTTTTTTCCTTTCGTTATTGTCCAAATCCATGGCGGTGACCCTGCCGGTCATGCTTTTTTGTTTTGATTATTTCCTGCGCCGCCGGCCGGATCTCCACATGTTCCTTGAAAAGATCCCGTTTTTCGTCCTGTCGGCGTTTTTTGCCTTCGTCGCGCTCTATTCCGTTTATGGCGGCAGCCACGATATCGTCGGCCTGGCGGCCGCCGAGAGATTCCACAACGGTCCTTTGTTCACGCTTGCGTTCTATCTGGGACGGATCTTTTGGCCCGCGGGATTGTCCGCCTACTATCCGGCAGATGTGTTCTATGCGACCGCCTATCGGCTCAGCAGTTATCTTTGGCCCTTGGTGTTTTTTTCCGTTTTCATCCTGGCGGTCCGCCGCAGCCGCGCCGTTGTGTTCGGCTGCCTCTTTTTTGTCGTTTCTCTTTTGCCTTTGCTGCAGTTCCTTCCGATGGGAGATACGAAAGTGGCCGATCGGTTTGTCTATGTGGCGTCCATCGGTATTTTCTTTATCCTGGCTGAGGGATTTTTCCGGCTTTGGGACAAGATCGGCGGCCGAGTGACGGGAATAAGGGTTTTTTTGGTCGTTTTGCTTGCGGCCGCGGCCTTGTTTTGCGCCACGACGACATACAGGCGCTGCAGGGTCTGGGAGACAAGCGTGACGTTCTGGACGGACATCCTCAAAAAATATCCCCAGGTGGTCATCGCCTACAATAACCGGGGCCTGGCTTTCATCAATGAAGGGTCATATAGAAAAGCGCTCATGGATTCCACGGAGATGTCGCGCATTATCGACGAGCGCTATACGTTGTATAAAGGATATTATCAGCTTTATAACGCCAACCTGGCCATCCTTTATTATCTTTCAGAAGGACAATATCGCAAGGCCATTGAGGTGTCGGAGGCCGCCATCAAGGCAGACCCGGACAAGAGGTATAGATACCAGATCAATCTGGCGGTGGCCTACGCCTCGTTGGGCGATGCCGCCCGCGCCGAGGAGCTTCTCAGGGAATCCATCGCCCGGGATCCCGAGGCGCGCGTCGAAGGGTACTACAATCTTGCGCTTGTGGCTGTTAACCGCAACGCCTTGCCCGAAGCCGAAGATTTCCTGCGCCGATCCTTGCAGGAGAATCCCGATTTCAGCCTGGCCCATGAGGCCCTGGCCGCGATTTTCTATAAGCAGGACAAACTTGACGAAGCGATCGCCCATTACAAGCGGGCAGTCGCTTCCGGGCCCCAGGATGTCACGGCTTATAACGGTCTGGTGACTGCGATGATGGCCAAAGAGGAGTATGCGGCCGCATGGCCTTATGCCCGTCAGGCCGTCAAGAAGATGCCGGAGGACATCGGCGCGCTCTCCAACCTCGGCTCCGTTCTTTGCGCGCTGGGGCGGCCGCAGGAAGCGATCCCGGTTTTCCAGCGGGCCCTTTCGCTCGCGCCGAGCTCCGGGTTGGTCCATAATAATATTTGTTTTGCTTATTACCTCAACGGGGATTGCCGCCGGGCCGAAGCGCATTGCCGTAAAGCCCGCAGCCTCAGCTATCCTGTTCCTGACCTCCTGTGGCAAAAACTCGATTCATGCCGTCCTTAGGAAATCTTTTACATTTTTTCGTCGGCGGCGAGATATAATAAGTTAGCTGTTTATCCCGTTAGAGAAAGCCGCCGACTTTAGTCGGCGGTCATCTCCAATTAAAGCCAATGGCGGTTTAAAGCCGCCATCGGCCAGACCGTTAGAGAACTTCGTTCTCTAACGGGGTTTACGGCAGATAAAACCAGCCCAGGCCTTTCGGGGATATCGATGCGGAGAACCCGGCAGATGACAGGCAGGAGCGTCCCGTTTGTCGTTATTTGTTTTTTTGGCCTTGTCTTTTCTGCCTCGGCGGAGATAGAAGCCATCAATAACGAGAGATTCCTTTTCAGCGTCACTCCTTATTTCAGGACTGACGCTGTTGTTTTGAAGAACACCGTCGACCTGGATAATAAAAATAAGGACGACTCCTCGGCCTATCTCGGCATCGACTACAGCCTCGGCCTTGATCTTAGCTTTAAGGACGACGGCCCGCAGGCGCATTTGAAATTGGAGAGAAACGGCCCTTATGAGTACGATGCGCCTGTGTTCATTCATCATACGCTGACGACGTCCACGGCGAAAGTGGAGAAATATCGCGACGCAGAACTGCTGCCTCACGTCGAAGAGTTCTGGTATGATTTCGGCCTCCATAGCTTACCCTCCAGATTGAAAAGCGGCCTATTTGTCTATGAGGCCGGTAACAATCTCGCCGTGCCTTCCGATTACGAGAATTATTCGTTGAGCCTGTACGGCGAAAAGGAGAACTTGAAGTGGACGTTCTATTATTGCCGTCCCGATTTGGCCAATAAGAGCTACAGGGGGCCGCGCATTGACCAGGAGAGGGAACAAGGCATTCATTACACGCCGAACAAGGCCAATTTTTTTGCCGCAGATGCGCTTTTTACCTTTACGAATTATTCCTTTCAGCCTTACGTGGAAGTCCTCTCGGACCGTTCCGGGGAGAAGCGCACCAATCTTTTTTCCGCGCCCACCCGCGAGGATATCCTGGGCACCTGCGGCCTTTCCTGGAATGCGACGCTGGATAAATTTTCTATGGGGATAGAGGCAGCCAGGAATTTCGGCGAGGCCAAGTCTACCGATCCGGCTCATAAAGATGTCGAGCATTGCGGTTATTTGGTTTATGCGGATGCCGCTTACAGATTCAAACGGATCGTCCCCCATTCGAGATTCGCCTATGCTTCCGGCAACAAGGTGCCGCTCGATCAGGCCGGCGCCGGCACCTTTACCAGCGGCAAAAACCGCGCCTTCAGCGTTTATTCTCCGCTGAATACCAATTTGGCCGATTCTATTTATCCTGTCGGCCCGGAAAGCATGCCGCTGGTGGCCATGGGCGGAGGCAATGGGTTGAATTACGGCGTCCGCCGCCCGACCACATTTGCAGATCCCTATTTATTCGAGAACCTTGTCCTTGTTTCTCTGGGTCTGGATTTTCAGTTGACGCAAAAGCTTTCCATGACATGCGACTGGTGGTATTTAAGGTCCGCGGAGAGAGGCGTAGGCACGCTGGGGGGCGAGACCAAAGGGCTCTCGTGCGATCTGGGCAACGAACTGGATATGTATTTCAACTATGACTTGAGCAAGCATGTCGCGCTGAGCCTGTTCTGCGGCTATTTTTTCCCGGGGCAGTATTACAAAGAGGAGAGGGACGATGCCGCAGGCAGCCTTTTCTCTCCGTTTGTTCGGGGCGACGGTGAGGCCGACGGCGCCTATCAGATCGAGGCCAGCGTGACCTTTAGTTATTAGGGAAGGGCGCATGGGAGGGACAGGAGAAACAGGGACCATCAAGGGGATATGAGACTATGAGAGTCCAGACAAAATTGACCTCGCTGTTGTTGTTTCTCGCCGTCATACTGATCGCCGCAAGGTATCTGCACCAGGCCTTTGAGAATGAACGCGTCTATCTTCTGTTTCAGCAGAGCAGCGAAGAAAAGAAGATTTATTTCAACAAGCTGATCATTCTCAAGGGCGCCAACCTGAAAAGTTTGTCCGTCGATTATACCTATTGGGATGACATGGTGGGTTTTGTCCGCGGCGACAAGGACATGGCATGGGCCGGGCAGAATATGGACGAGACCGCCCTGGGGACATATCAGGCGGACGCGATATGGGTGTATCGCCCGGATCTTTCTCGGGCGTATTCCATCCAGAGCGAAAACGCCTCCGGCCTCAAGGAACTTCCTTTTTCCGTCGATATCATTAAGGACATTTTTTCAAAAAAGCGGCTGTGTCATTTTTTTGTGTATACAGGCGCAGGCCTGATGGAAATCCGGGGCGCCACCATTCATCCGACAGCAGACCCGGAAAGACAGACGCTTCCCCAGGGGTATTTTTTTGCCGGCCGCCTCTGGAACAAGGGTTTTCTCGACGAGCTCTCGGAGCTGATCGGCGGCGAGATCGTTATCGACCGGACGAAACCGGCGGTCCCTGATTCCAAGGCCCTTTTGGATACCAATATGATTATTTTTTCAAAAGAGCTTCTCGATTGGCGGGGAGGGCCGGCGGCGTATCTTTATGTCAGCATCCATTCCGCGGAACTCGACATTTATAAACGATTCTCCCGGAATGTCACAGCGACGTTTATTTATTTTCTCGTTATTATTATCGTCGTCATCACGGCATTCATGATGATGATGCTCAGCAGGCCCTTTGCGTTTATTTCCCAGGCATTGAAAAAAGAGAACGCCGTCCACCTGCGCCCTTTGGAAAGAGACACCAGCGAGTTTGGGGACATATCGCGGTTGATATCCAGATTTTTCAGGCAGAAGGAGGATTTGGTCAGGGAGATCATCGAGCGCAATAAGGCGGAAAAGAGGTTCCAGCAGGTGGCCGCTGCCGCCGAGGAGTGGATCTGGGAGGTGGACAGCGACGGTCTCTATACGTATTCCAGCGCCATCGTCGAAAAGATCCTCGGTTATCGGCCGGATGAGATTGTCGGCAAGAAGTATTTTTACGATTTATTTGTTCTCGAAGACAGGGAGCGCCTGAGACAGCAGGCCGGGGAGGCTATCGGGGCCCGGAGATCATTCAAGAATTTTATCAACCGGAATATGCATAAAGACGGCCATATCGTTTGGCTGGATACAAGCGGCTCTCCGATCGTCGACGAAAAGGGCCGTTTTTTCGGATACCGCGGCGTGGACACAGACATTACCGAGCGCAAAAAGGCCGAAGACGAACTCAAAGAAGCGTATGTCAGGCTTAAAGAAATACAGGAACAGCTGATCCAGGCCGAGAAATTGAACGCCGTGGGTCAGCTGGCCAGCGGGGTGGCGCACGAGGTCAGGAACCCTCTGGCGATCATCCTGCAGGGTATTGACTATCTTGGGATCAAGATATCTCCCTCTTCGGGGGATATTTTCGAGGTCCTGGCGATACTGCGGGAGAACATCAAGAGGGCGGACAAGATCATCAATGACATGCTTGATTTTTCCAGGGCTGCGCATCTGAATCTCACGCCTGCCGACGTGAATTTGATCATTGAGAGTTCTCTGGATCTGGTCAGGACCAGATCCAGATTCGATAACATTCTTATCATTAGAGAACTCAAGAAAGATATGCCCTTGGTCTTGGCGGACAAGAACAGGCTGGAGCAGGTTTTTATCAATATTCTCCTGAATGCAGTCCAGGCCATGCCCCAGGGCGGCAGCATCATTGTGCGCAGTTACGACAAGAAACTCGAGGAGATCAGGAACGGCATCGGCAAAAGGGCGCAGGACAGTTTTTATTTTGGAGAATTGGCGGCAGTCGTCGAGATCGAAGACACGGGCTGCGGCATCCCCGAGGAGAGCCTGAAAAGGATCTTCGATCCGTTTTTTACGACGAAAGGCCAGAAGGGCTCGGGGTTGGGGCTGTCCGTTACGAGAAACATTATCCATATGCATCGGGGGCTGATACATGCGGAAAGCGTCGAGGGGAAGGGGACCAAGATGACAGTGATCTTGAAGCTGGCCGAAAGGGCATAACGCAAAGAGAATGCGGGACAGCGATAGGGTGACCGGAAAGGAGCCGCGGCATGAAAAAGAAAAAAAAGATATTGGTGATCGATGACGAAGCGGATTTTGCGAAGCTGATCAGGTTGAATCTTGAGCAGACCGGAAGATTTGAGGTCAGGGTGGAAAACCGCGGCGCGGCGGCGCTGTCGGCGGCAAAGTCTTTTAAGCCGGATTTGGTCTTGATGGATGTCCTGATGCCGGATCTCATGGGCAGCGAAGTGGCCGCCCAGATGAGAGAGGATGATGAAACGAAGGACATCCCCGTCGTTTTTTTGACCGCCGTCGTCGGCAAGGAGGAAGTGGTGCAGAGAGGGGGTATTATCGGCGGCCATCTTTTTGTGGCCAAGCCCGTCGATATCAAACAGCTGATTGGAGTGATCGACGAGAATATCCGCTGAATCCCGTTTGCCAGGATTCCCTGCCCGCTTGGGCGGGCGAGGTTATGCCCGTGGGGCTCCAGATAACCGGCGGGGCCCTACAGGAAAGATCCTCGGTCCAACGAACGATAATGGATGGCTTCCGAGAGATGCTGTGTCGTGATATCCCGGGATCCCGTCAGATCCGCAATCGTCCTTGAGATTTTCAGTATTTTGTCAAAGGCCCTGGCGCTCAAATGAAAGTTGTTCATTGCCGCCCGGAGCAGCTCGCTTTCTTCCTTTCCGAGGGTGCAATATCTTCGGGTTTGCCGGTGTGACATCTGCGCGTTGGATAAGATGCCGTCTTTTTTTCCGTCCCGGCCTTCGCCGGCGGAGAAGCGCGTTTCTTGGACGGCCCTGGCTTTATTCACTCTTTCCTTTATCTGCGCCGAGCTTTCCGCAGGAGCATTGTCGCTTAATTCCTGGTATTTGATGGCGGGGACTTCTACGTGGATATCGATCCTGTCCAATAGCGGACCCGATATCTTTCCAAGATACTGATGGATTTTACTTTGGGAACAACGGCAAGGACGCACCGGGTCGGTGTAATATCCGCAGGGGCAGGGGTTCATCGCGGCGACCAGCATGAAGCGCGCCGGGAAATTCAAGGACCTCTGGGCCCTGGCGATCCGGATACAGCCTTCTTCGAGGGGCTGGCGCAGGATCTCCAGGGCATTGCGGTGGAATTCCGGAAGTTCGTCGAGGAAGAGGACGCCGTTGTGGGCGAGGCTGATTTCGCCTGGCTGGGGATTGGATCCTCCTCCGGCCAGGGCCACGTCGGAGATCGTGTGGTGGGGCGCGCGGAACGGCCTTTGGCGAAGCAGGGGGGATCCGGGCGGGGCGTAACCGGCAACAGAATGGATTTTTGTGGCTTCCAGCGATTCGTGCGCGGTCATCTCCGGAAGGATGCCGGGCAGCCGCCTTGCCAGCATGGTTTTTCCGCTTCCCGGCGGCCCGACCAAGAGGATGTTGTGTCCGCCAGCGGCGGCGATTTCCATGGCCCGCTTGGCCAGGAATTGGCCTTTGACATCCGCAAAATCCGGTTCTTCGCCGGCGTCATGACGAGCAGCACAGACTATGGGGTTTCGGAACGGCTTGAGGGTTTCTGGGTTGTGGAGACCTTCTATGAGGTCCCTGAGCGTTTTGAAACCGAAGACCTGGATGCCTTCCACGAGGGCTGCTTCAGGGGCATTGGCAGCAGGAAGGACAAGTTTTTTTATTCTGTGCATTGAAAGGGCCTGGGCTATGGCCAGGATGCCCTTGACGGGCCGCAAGCGGCCGTCCAGCGCGAGTTCGGCGGCAAACCAGTATTCTTCGAGCAATACAGGCTGGATCTGCTTTGAGGCGGCCAGGATCCCCATGGCAATAGGGAGATCATAAAGGGCGCCTTCCTTTTTGATGTCCGCAGGGGCCAGGCTGACCGTGATCTTGTCGGCCGGGTAACGGAACCCGCTGTTTTTTATCCCTGAACGGACACGCTCCTTGCTTTCCTTGATGGCTGAATCAGGAAGGCCGACAATGGTCGTCTGCGGCAGGCCGTTGGCGACATCGACCTCGATGTCTACGGGATGGGCATCCAGGCCGATAAGACCCAATGTATGCGTCTTGGCAATCATTTTGACAGAGGCTAAACTTCGTTAGAGACAAGGTGTTGGAATTTTGTGAAGCCCTACGGCCTGCCTGCCTTCAGCGGGCGAGCGGTGGCCCCTCCTCGTGCCGGGCTTCCGCCGCGGTCGTCTGCCCGACAAGCGGGCAGGCAGGGAATCCCGCCCGAATGCCATTCATCTCCACCTTTGTAGGCGGGGCATTCTGGGTGCGGGGTTAAATCGAGCGTTTTCTGCCTCCAACGGGGTAAATCCGCTTGATTTTTAAAGAGGATGCAATTATAATCAACCTACGACTATCTCGGTCTTCAGGCCGAGGTTTGCCACAGATTGATGCTGAGCCGCCTTTATGACTGCCTTGAATGGCTGTCTGGGCGGCGACCGTATGAACTGCTGGATTTGGTCCTTTGAGGGAACGGGGCGGGAGAAGGATTAGAACAGAGGGCATCCTATCACGTGCCTTCTTTTTTGTCAAGAACGGCCATAGGGATTGTCTGTCGTGAATAACAGGATTAAAACAGGGATTATCGCGTTGTTGGCAGGTTTCTCCGTCTTTGGATTATATCAGTCCTTGGCCTTGATGCACAAAAATAGCTATTTATTCGATCAGCTGGGGCGTCTTCAGGTCGAATTATCCGCCACCCAATTGGGATTAAACCAGACCAGGACGCTTCTGACTGAGACGTACCAGAAGAATACCCAATTGGAAAATGAAGCGGTTTTATTGAATTCCAAGCTTGCCCGCGCCAAACAGGAGCTCGAAGAACAAAAAAACAAGATCAATTCTCTTGGGAATATCATCCAGCAGGCCCGCCGGGTTAACGAATTCCTGCAGGCCCGTAATCAGGAAATGAGCGAACAGTATGTGCGCGTGTCTTTTGAGAACCAGGAGATGAAGAAAACTCTTTCCTCGGCTGCGGAATTAAAAAAGGCGATGGCGGCGCTGCGCAAGAAGCCTGCGCGTCGGGCAGTTCCCAAAAATAAACAGGCGGGCAAAAAGAAGGCCGCTCCTGTAAAAGTCCGGCAACCCAAGAAGAAGGTGCCTGTCGTGAATCCAAAGCCTGCCGTGACTCCGCCTGTTCCTGCAGACCAGGGCTCGGAGGGGAATGAGGGATTTGTGATCAAGGATGGAGAGTCAACATTGCTGGATAAGGTTGATATCCGTGTCATCCCTGCTCCCCAGGGAGGGGGGCCTGCATGAAACTTGTGATCTATGAGATCGTTCATAATCACGTTCTGATAGTGACTTTTTTGGCGTGGTTGACCGCCCAAACGATCAAGGTGGCGTTGGGCGTTTTGCGGACCAAGCGGTTTGATTTTCGCTGGTTCATCGGCACGGGCGGTATGCCTTCGGCCCATTCGGCGGGATCCAGCGCTTTGGCCGTCGTGATCGGCACGGATTATGGATTCGACTCTCCTTTGTTCGCTTTGGGCGTCGTGTTTGCGATCGTGACCATGTTCGACGCCCAGGGGGTTCGCCGTTCCACAGGCAAACAGGCGTCTATCCTGAACAAGATATTGGACGATATTTATTGGCAGGGAAAGATAGAGGAGGACCGTCTCAAGGAATTGATCGGCCATACGCCTATCGAGGTCATCATGGGGGCGATTATCGGGATCCTTTTGGGGTTGATTTATTGAACAATTTGCCGGGATTTCGAGAACACGGCTTTGCGGAAAGGAAACTTTTTTTATTTTGGAGATGGATGGGAGCCTCGAAGTGATATCTGAGGCATAGGTGCGGTGGTGAATGGCTCCTTGTTTTCGGGAAGAGCGCTGACCGAAGCCTCGGGGTCAATTCCAGACAAACATATTCAGCGGGAAATTGAGAGGAAGATGTGAAAAAAAATATTTTATGGACGGCACTCGCCGTTTGTGCCGTTGCGGTTCTTGTTTTTATCGTTTTGAGGCTGAAGGGAACATCTGCTGTTTCAGGCAGTCGGAAGCCGGCCGTTGACGTATCTGCCGGGAACGTTGACAAGGATGTGAGCCGTGCAGAGGGTTTGTTTCAAAAGGGAGAGCTCTTGGCGGCCCGGGATGCTTTTCGGGAGATCCTTCTGGAGAATGCGGCCGACCCCGGCATCGAGGCCGTACAAAAGAAGCTTGAAGATGTGAATATGAAGATCATTTTGTCCGCCATCCAGGTGCCGGATGAGACGGTCATGCGGGAGGTGAAGACCGGCGATACGTTGAGTATGATCGCTGATGAATACCGCACGACCGTCGAGATGATCAAAAAAGAGAATGGACTGAGGTCGGATGTCATCCGGCCGGGCATGCAGCTGAGGATCTGGACGGGCCGTTTTTCCGTTCTGGTAGACAAGTCTCAGAATCTTTTGACCCTGCGTTGTAACGGGGACGTCGTTAAGACCTACCGCGTCTCTACGGGCAAGGACAACATCACTCCTGTCGGGACGTTCAAGATCGTCAATAAGCTCAAAAATCCTCCTTGGACACACGACGGCAAGGTTTATCCGCCGGAAAGTCCGGAGAATATCCTGGGGACGCGCTGGATGGGGTTTGATATTCCCGGTTACGGTATCCACGGCACGACGCAACCCGAAAGCATCGGCCAGCAGGTGACGGCAGGATGCGTGCGCATGCCCAATGCGGAGGTCGAGGAACTCTACGATCTCTTGCCCGTCAATACCGAAGTCACCATCATCGACTGAGCGGGTTTCCGAGGATATTTCTATGATCGCCCTTGATTTTGAAAAGCCTATTGTTGAGCTTGAAAAAAAGATCCGCGAGCTCAGAAGTTTCACCGAAGAAAAGCACATCGATCTTTCGGGCGAAGTCAAACGCCTTGAAGAGAAGCTCGAACGTCTGCGCAGGGATATCTACGGTAGATTGACGTCCTGGCAGCGCGTGCAAATCTCGCGCCATCCCCACCGGCCGTATACCCTGGACTATATTCAACTGATCCTTAAGGATTTCCTGGAGATCCACGGCGACCGGTCCTTCCGCGACGACCGTGCCATCGTGAGCGGGTTTGCCAGGCTTGACGGACAAAAGATCATCGTGATAGGTCATCAGAAGGGGCGCGACACCAAGGAAAATCTTGTCCGTACTTTCGGTTGCGCGCATCCCGAAGGATACCGCAAAGCGTTGCGCGTCATGGAACTGGCGCAAAAGTTCGATCTTCCCATCCTTATTTTTATCGATACGCCCGGGGCTTATCCCGGGATCGGCGCCGAAGAGAGGGGGCAAGCCCAGGCTGTCGCCTGGAATCTGAAGATGATGTCCGGCATCCGCGCGCCGGTCGTCGCCGTCGTTATCGGCGAAGGGGGTTCCGGCGGGGCGCTCGGGATCGGGGTGGCTGACCGCGTCTGCGTTTTGGAGAATGCTTATTATTCGGTCATCTCGCCAGAAGGGTGCGCCGCGATCCTTTGGAAGAGCAGTACCAAGGCGCCTGAAGCGGCCGAGGCCCTGAAGCTGACGGCCCAGGATCTTCTGAAGTTCGGCGTGATCGACGAGATCGTCAAGGAGCCTCTTGGCGGAGCGCACCGCGATCCCGAAGAAGCGGCCAAGAATGTCAAGGCGTGCGTGAAAAAATACTTTATCGAACTCATGAAGCTTTCCAAGGATCAGCTGGTCGACCGTCGTTACCAGAAATTCCGCGCGATGGGGCAAATTCTCGAAGAGGCCCATGAGCCCCGTTAGCCCTTCTTCGATATGACATGGGGGGGCTGCTTTTTGCGGGTTAGACATTGTAGAGGGCGTTACATACAGGTTGGGGTTATTATGAAGCGGATGATTTTTGTTGAAGCATCCGTTTTTTCTGGAGGTCTGACGGAATGAAGGTTGAGCAGGAATTGATTATCCTGGGGCTCCTGGAGGACAAGCCGCGGCACGGCTACGAGATCAAAAAACAGATCAAAGACGTGATCAGCACGTTTGCCGCGCTTGAAGTCGAATCGATCTATTATTCCCTCAACCTCCTTGAAAAAAAAGGATATCTCAAAAAGGCGGTCAGCGTCGGCGGTACGAGGCCGGAGAAATTCATCTACAGTCTGACGCCCAGGGGGCATGAACGCTTCCAGCAGTTGTTGACGAAAAGTCTCTTGACGGCCGACCGACCGAATTTCAGCATCGACGTCGCCCTTTATTTTTTGCCGTATCTGCCGCCGGATGTCGCCCTGCGGCGGCTCAAGGGCCGGATACGGGTCCTCTCGAAGGTGGAAGAGGCTTTGGGAAAACTTTCCGAACAACTTCAAGTGAAGTCCTCCTATCACCTTCATTCCATCGTTGAGCACAATCTGGAGCTTCTGCGCGCTGAAAAGAAGTTCATCCAAAACGTCAGTCAGGAGCTTACCAATAAAAATATCAATATCCCCGAGTGGCCCCATTCCTCTTAGCCATAGTTTGCCTCTGAAGAGATATCCACACAACTCATTGAAAATATGATAGTTAAGGTTTTGTGAAAACAAAACAAGAATAATTCTTGACATGCTAAAATTTAATTAGTAAAATTTTACTAATTATTTCGCCCATTTTGGTGTGAAATTCAGGGTGATCCGCCAGCGGTTTGATGGCGGATATTCAAGTAATGTGAAATTCATGGCGGAGCGGGACGTCGCCCTGCCGGGCGAATCAAAAAAAAGCCCCACGGACTATACCCGTGGGGTTCCAGGGAAAGTGTATGGCTATGCAGATAATCCGGGACTTGGTGATAAAACAGGCGGCAGCTTTTCCAAAGAAAGCCGCTATCATTTTTGAAGACCAGCCTGTCACGTTTGGTGAGCTTAAAGACAGGGTTTTCAGGCTTGCCAATAATCTGACGGCTTCGGGGGTCAAAAAGGGCGACAAGGTCGCCTTGTATCTGCCGAACTGGCCGGAATATATTTACGCCTACCTGGCTTTGTTTTCTATGGGCGCCACCGTCGTTCCTTTCGATTTCATGCTGAAGAACGACGAGTTGGAAGCTTGCTTAAACCATTCCGATTCCGTCCTTCTCGTCGCCAAGAGCAGACCTGATGTTTCTCTGGAGAATATCAAGGCGCACGTGCCGAAGCTCAAGGATATCCTTCTTGTGCGTGAACGCAAAGAAGGATATCTTTCTTTCGACGACTTCGCTGCCCAGGGGTCTTCCAAAGCTCCCTCGGCGGCCATCGGTGCGTCCGACCCCGCCCTGATCCTCTACACCTCGGGTTCGACCGGCCGTCCCAAAGGGGTTTGCTTGAGCTACCGGCATTTGAACGCGGCGCCGGAGGCGATGGAGTTTTTCGTGGACTTGACGCCGGCCGACGTGAAATTATCGGCCCTGCCTTTGTCGCACGGAGGCGGGCTGGTCTACCTGCAGAACTGCATTTTTTACGGCATCACCCTTGTTCTTATGGAACGCTTTATTCCCGTCGAGTATCTCAAAAATATAGAAAAATACAAGGTGACCTGTTTTCACATGGTGCCGTCGATGTATTACGCTCTCCTGCACCTCAAGGAATTCGAGAAATACGACCTTTCCAGTATCCGGTGGGTCAACGTCTTCGGCGCCCCGAATTCACCCGACGCCATCCGCCGCTTCAAGACCTATTGCCCGAATGCCAAGCTGCTTAACGGCTGGGGGATGACCGAGACAAACGCCCCGAATATCGTGACGCCCATGGGATCCGAGAAGATCGAGTCTATCGGCAGGCCGGCGCCGTGGATCAGCGTCCGTCTGGTCGACGATGACGACCAGGATGTGCCCGAAGGCGAGATCGGGGAGATCGTCCTGAAGAGCTGGGTGGTCATGGACGGTTATTACAAGGACCCTGCCTTGACCGCCGAAGTCTTGCGGGACGGCTGGTTTCATACGGGCGACCTGGGCCGCCGGGACAAAGAGGGCATGTATTATATCGCCGGCCGCAAGAAAGACATGGTCAAGGTTTCCGGCCAGATTGTCTTTCCGGCGGAAATCGAAGAGGCGGTCCACAAGAACCCGGCCGTGGCGGAAGTCGGGGTTATCGGTGTCTCCGACGCGCTGCGTGGAGAAGCATTGAAGGCGTTTATCGTCCTGAAGGCGGGCGCAGCGCTCACGGATCAGGACGTCAAACAATTCTGCCGCCAGCATTTGGCGCATTTTAAGATCCCCCACACCGTTGTTTTCGTCGAGGCCCTGCCCAAGACGAGGACCGGCAAGATCGACAAGGTGGCGTTGAGACAGAATGACGTGAATGCGGGGGAGAAGTGTTAACCCTTTGCCTGTCCTCGGCCTTCGGCCGGGGATGGACGGGAGTTAATTTTGCTCGCCTGTCTTTGACAGGCAGGCAGAAAGCGGCGCACTGCCACAGAAGGTGGCACACTTGCTAGACCGATGAAACAAGGTGCGGCCTACCCGCCATTCCGATATGGCGGAGTGCGATAGGGCCAGGTGTGATGAACAACCTGTTGTAGGCAAAAGCAAGGAATAAGTGTTTTACCCCTTGCTCAAACGCTCGAAAATTTATTGCCAGGGTAGGCCGGCAATAAATTTTTTTCGCGAGCTTCGGGGTTAATTTTGTAAAGAAGAAGTACCTCGGTATAGGCAAAATTAAGGAGCTTACTATGCAGATGAAGAAAGACATCCATTTGACAGGTCGGGATCTTTTGGGAATGGTCCAGGTCAAGCCGGGAGACTTCGGCAAGTATGCCATTATTCCGGGCACGGCCGAGCGCCGGGATGCGATCCTGGAGCATCTGGAAAAACCGGTCAAGAGTTTTTCCTTTTTTGAATATACAATGTATACGGGCTTTTATGAGGGCATCAAGATCGCCGTCGGCAACGGCGGGCGGTTTTCGCCGGATTCCGCGATCATCGCCGAGATCCTGTGCGCCGGGAAGGTCGAGTGCATCATCCGGGCCGGTTCCTGCGGCGCCCTGGATGAGACCATCAAGGTCGGCGATGTCGTCCTGGCCACGGGTGTCGTGCGCGGGGACGGTGTGACGCCCTATTACGTGGACAAGGATTATAAAACAGTGACGGATGCGTCTGTGACGGCGGCCCTGGAAGTAACGGCCAAAGAAAACGAGGTCTCGATCCGCAAAGGGCTGATCTGGACGACGGATGCGCTGTTGCGTGAGACCCGGGAATTGATCGAGAGGGTCAAAAAAGAGGGGGCCGTGGCCGTCGATATGGTTTCGAGCGCGCTTCTGACGATCGCGCAATTGAACAATGTCAAGGCCGCCTCGATCTCGGCCGTCAGCGATAATCTGATCACCGGCGAGCTCGGTTTCATCAACCCGGATTATTACGAGGCCGAGGCCAGGGTGGTCAAGGTGTGCCTGGATGCCGTCAAGAAGCTGGCGCAAGGGTAGGTATTATCCTTCGTCTCAACGTCCGCCACTAGTTTTTCGGCGGACGCCCGCCGACGCAGTGGTGGCGGGCGCTTGAAAATTTTTGCCAGGGTAGGCCGTCGGCCTGGCGCAGCCGGCCAGGACGGCTATCCGGCAAAAACTTCCTGCCTGGCAAAACTTTGTTTTGCCGAGACGCGGGATTAACCCCACAAGGGGTAGGCCTTCGCAATACCAAAGAAGCGAAGGGCCTAACCCAGAAAGGGTAGACCTCCGCATTCCACATAGCGGAGGGTCTAATTTTGCAAGGAAAGGGCCTAAATATAGGCAAAATCAATGAAAGAATCTGTTCTCTTTTGGCCCGTGCATCTGAAGGGCCGCACGCTTTATATCTTAGACGAGACAAAGATCCCGCAGCGGATCGTTTACCTGAAGGTCCGTCATTATCATCAGGCGATCGACGCGGTCGTGATGATGAAGACGCGCGCCTTCGGGCAGTTTTTGACCGTCTGCTATACGTTCATGCTGGAGATGCAGAAGGCCGACGGGCTTTCGGCCGGCGCGCAGATGCGTTTGCTTGAACGCGTGGCCGCGGCCTTCAACAGGAGCCGTCCCACGTTTCCCTTCGAGGAAGTGACGGGCATGGTGCTGGGGGTGGCGCGCAAGGTCTCCGGAAGCCCCAGGTTCCGCCAGGATTTTATTTCGGCCATGAACGGTTTCTTGGAGCAGGGGATCAGGCAGAAGAGGTATCAAAGGGCCCAAGAAGCTGCCGCATTGATCAAGGACGGTGCCACGGTATTGACGCACTGCAACGTCTCCGGCGAGCTGCCCCTGGTCGCGGAGTTTTGCCGAAAGGCAAAAAAGAAGGTCCGTTTTCTGGCCACGGAGACTCGGCCTTATTTTCAGGGGGCGCGGCTGACCGCCTGGGAACTGAAACGGGAGGGTTTTGATGTGATCTTGATCCCGGACAATGCGGCGGCCAAGGTCATGAGCGATGGCGACGTGGATTGCGTCCTTGTCGGCTCCGACCGTTCCGCGGCCAACGGCGACTTCGCCAACAAGATAGGGACATATCAGATCGCTCTTCTGGCCCGGCATTTCGGCATCCCTTTTTACGTGCTTGTCCAGTCGTCGGACAAATTAAGTTCGGGCCGCGAGATCCCGATCGAGGTGCGCCGGGACGAAGAGATCCTGTGTTTTGCCGGCAGGAAGCTTGCGCCTGAAGGCACGGCCGCTTTTTATCCGGGCTTCGACGTCGTGCCGCACCAATGGGTGACAAAACATATTGCGATTCGTCCGTCTTAAATTCTGGTTTGCGACGGACGACCCTGAGGAACAAGGTGACGAAGGGCCTGACAGATGTTGATTAAAGAACAAATACCTCTTATTTTCGGCGTGCCGCAGGAGGATTTTTACGCGCAACTCAAGGCGAAAAAAATCTTTGTGGCGGAATTGAGGCCGGCCTTGGAAGGCATGAAAGACGTCGCCAAAGAACTCATAGGGCGCGGCGTCAAGCCGGTCGTCATCTGCGATAATATGATGGCGTTTTGTATGGAAAGGAAACTCGTGAGCGCCGTCCACATCTTTGCGCAAGGCCGGAAAAACGATGTCGCGCTTTGCCGCACGGGTTCCCTGATCGCAGCCCTCTGCGCCCACACCCATCGGATCCCGGTCGTTTTGCACGAGGGCGCCATGCCGCGCGAGGCGAAGGGCGCCGACCTGTTGAAGATCGGGGGGATGAAGGTGACGTCGTCGAAGATCAAGACATATGTCCCTTTGCTGGAAGAAGTGCCGATGAGCCTTGTCGGCCGCACGCAAGGACAGGATCCGGGAGCATAAGGATATGCAGAAAAAGATAGACGAGATCATCCGTATCGGCAAGTGGATCTGGGAGAAGGACCTCTCGGGCGGCGCCTCCGGTAATCTAAGCCTGCGCGTTGACGACGAGACCATCCTGATCACGGGCCGCGGCACCTGCTTGGGCGCGCTCAAGGCCGAAGACGTCTGCACCATACGCATGGACGGCGACCCCTTGGTCAAGGGGTTCGTCCCGTCTTCTGAAAAATTGTTCCATACGAGCGTTTATCAGCATCTGGATGCCAAGGCCGTCGTTCACGTGCATCCGACGTTTTGCAACGGGTATTTTGCCGTCCATGACAGGATCAGTTTTGACACGTTCGAGACGCGTCTTGTTTTAGGGGACGTGCCGGTCGTCGACCAGAAGACGCCGACGATCACCGATATCATGCCGGTGATCGAGGCGCTCAAAAACAGCAATATCGTTGTCTTGAAGCACCATGGGGTCGTGGCCATCGGAGAGACGTTGAACGATGCGTTCTTTTTGGCGCAGACCCTGGAGGAAGCGGCCAAGATCGCCTGCATCAAAGATCTTTATGCGAGAGCGGAGAGGCCGACGGCGCCGGCTTCGGGCGGGAATGCGGCTGTTTCTCTTGCAGGCGGGACTTTTGAATTGTTCTCCAAAGAGCAGATAGCCGAGATCGTGCGTCTCGTGAACCAGGATGCCCAGTTCCGCCAGCTCGCCCTGCAGACGAACCTGGAGACGAAACTGGCGGTCGTGCTGGATGAGACCCAGACGGCATACTGCTTCCATTTTTCCGGAGGCGGGATCAAGGATTTCACGGACAAGGTCGGCGATGCCGAATTCGTGATCTCCGGCAAGGCGGATTACTGGCGCGCGATCTTCAAGCGCCAGCTCGACCCCTTTGCCGCGACGACGCAGAAGAAGCTGAAACTTAAAGGGGATTTCGCCAAAATTTCGCGCTGGTATGTGCCGTTCAACCGGCTCTTCGATCTGTGGACGAGCGCGCCGGTAGCATAGTTTTACCCCGCACGTGCGTGTGGGGCATGGATGCTGCGAGGATAAGATGATGCCATATCAGATGTATATCGACGGCAAGATGTGCGATGCCAGGGACGGCGCGCGGCTGGAGAGCGCCAACCCGGCGACAGAAGAGAAGATCGCATCGTTCCCGAAAGCGGGGACGGCAGACCTGGAAGAGGCGGTCCGCGCGGCCCGCCGGGCTTATGACGAAGGCGAGTGGCCGCGGATGCCTTTGTCTGAACGGGCGCAGGCCCTGGTGCGCGTGGCGCATCTGATCCGGGAACGCGCCTATGAGCTTGCGAAGATCGAGACGCAGGACACCGGCAAGACGACCAAGCAGACCACGTTCATCGACATCCCGACCGCCGCCAATGCCTACGAATATTTTGCCGGGGCTGCCGCCGAGGTCAAGGGCGAGACGATGACGGTCCCGGCGCCGGCCATGAGCTATACGCTGCGGGAGCCCGTAGGCGTCGTCGGCGCCGTCATCCCGTGGAATTATCCGTTCCTGATGGCGGCCTGGAAGATCGCCTCCGGTATTATTTTAGGTAACACCCTTGTGCTCAAACCTTCGCAGGAAGCCTCGTTGAGCTGCCTGGAGCTGGCCAAGATCCTTCAGGAAGTGGAATTGCCCGCCGGCGTCGTGAACATCGTGACCGGCGAAGGCCGCCTGTTGGGGCACGGCCTGGCCGCGTCCATGGATGTCGATATGCTTTCTTTCACCGGATCGACCGAAGTCGGCCGCGACGTGATGAAGGCGGCCTCTTCGAATTTAAAGAGGCTTTCTCTGGAATGCGGCGGCAAGTCGCCGAATATCCTTTTTGCGGACTGCGACCTGGAAACAGCCGTCAACGGCTCTTTGTGCGCCATCTTTATGAATCAGGGGCAGATGTGCGTGGCAGGATCGCGGCTTCTGGTCGAAGAATCCATTTATGACAGGTGCCTGGAGCTTTTGGTTGAAAAGACCAAAAAACTCAAGGTCGGTTCGCCGGAGGATCCGGCAACGGACATAGGCCCTTTGGTCAGCGATAAGCAAAGGAAAACCGTCCTGGAGTATATCGCCGTCGGAAAAAAAGAGGCCAAACTGGCCGTAGGCGGCGGCGTGCCGAAGGATTTGCGCCGGGGTTTCTACGTCGATCCGACCATTTTCGCCGATGTGGACAACAGCATGCGTATCGCCAGAGAGGAGATCTTTGGTCCTGTTCTGTCGGTCATCAAAGTCAGGGATGCCGAGGAGGCCGTGCGCATTGCCAACGATACGATCTACGGACTGGCGGCCATGATCTGGACAAAAGATGTCAACAAGGCGGCGACCGTGGCCAGAAGGCTGCGCGCAGGCACGGTCTGGGTCAACACCTTCGGCGGATTTTATAACGAAGCGCCCTTCGGCGGCTACAAGCAGAGCGGTTTCGGCCGGGAACTCGGCAAGGACGGCCTGTGCGAATTAACGCAGGTCAAGCATGTCAATGTCGATCTGACGCCGGGCGGCAAAACGCTTGTCGCGTCGTGGTTTAATGTCTAATGAAACCCAGGCTTGTGGAGCGTAAGCGCTCACAAGTCTGAGGTTGAATAGATCCGCCAGTCTTTGTGGCGGATGGAACAGAGTATACAGGAGATGGTTATGAAAAAAGTATTGTTTGTCATGCCTCCGATCGGCGGGTGGGCGACGCACGGCGTGATCAAGGCGCCTAACCAGTATTATGCTCAGTTGGCGGCGTATGTCCGGCAAGAACAGTCGGGAGAGCCTTTTGTCGTGGATGGCCGCGCGCTCGATCTTACCTACGACGACATCAAGGCGAGGATCAAGGATATCGGGCCCGACCTCGTCGTTTTGGGCGATATCTTGCATTCGACGGGCGGACTGGCGGTCATCTGGCATTTTAACAAGATAGCCCAGGCCGTCAAAGAGGTAAGTCCGCAAAGCAAGGTGGCCGTCGGCGGCTTGTGGTATTCGGCCCTTTATCGGGAAACATTGGAAGAAAATCCGGCGATCGATTTTGTCCTGATCGGAGAAGGCGAGCTGACGCTGGATGAGTTGCTGCGTAAACTCGACACAAAAGGGGAGGATTATTCCCATATCGCCGGTTTGGCGTCCCGCAAGGCCGGCCATGTTGTGGTCGGACCCCACAGGGAACTGATCAAGGATATCGACGTCCTCCCCTTGCCGGCGTACGATCTGTTCCCGATGGAGAAATACGTGGCGCATACCTACTGGACGAATTTCTGCGAGCTTTTTACCAGCCGCGGTTGTCCCGGCGGTTGTTCTTTCTGCTACGAATGGAGTCAGTATGATCCGCGCTTTCCACAGGATTTTGTTTCTTGGCGCTCGCACTCCGCCGGCCGGATCGTCGAAGAACTGGAACTCTTGACGAAAAAGTTCAGCGTCAAGACCATTGTCTTCCAAGACGACGCCTTCAACGTGAATTACGATATGGTGAAGGATGTCTGTAACGGCATCCTTGAGAAAGGCATTAAGATCAATTGGGTGATCCTCGGCCGCGCGGACGACTGGTCGAGACAGGAGGATCTGATTCCTCTGATGAAGAAGGCCGGCATGTTCATGGGTCTGGTCGGTATCGAGGTCAGCGACGATGCCGAATTGTCTCGGATCGGCAAAGGGGTGACGGTTGCACAGATCAAGAGGACGGTGGACGCCCTGCGCAGGAATAATATCGCGACGATCGGAACGTTTATGATCGGTTTTGAGGACGATACAGAGGAAGCCGTCAAGAAACGGTTTTCGTTTGCCGACCAGGTGGATCCGGATATCTTCGCCCTGCAGTTTGTGACGCCTGTGCCCGGATCTCCTCTTTGGAAGAAGGTCATCAAGGAGGGCCTGCTGGACTCCGCCAAGATCAGCCTCAAGGCTTGGGATTTTCAGCACCCGGTCGTCCCGACCAAACACCTTTCGGTCGAAGAGATCGGCCGTCTGGGGTCTTGGTGCATGAGGGAATTTTTCTCAAGGCCCCACCGCATCCACAGGATCATGGCCGGCAATTATTCGGATCTGGCCAAGCTCTGCGTCAAGGATTTTATGGCGAACATCTCCAAGTTCGAGGCGGCGGCCACCAAAGGAGATTTGTATGTCTGAACATATCACCATGAGTTGGGAAAAGACCACGGAAGAGCGCTTCAACAAGATGCTTTCCAAAATGCCGATCTTTCATCGGCACATGACGGAGGTCGGCGCCACCCAGAAGGCGGAACAAAATGCCAAGGCGCGCGGCTCCAGGACCGTCGAGGAAGAAGACCTGATGCGCGCCATGTTCTCCGAGGTGCCCATGCAGTTTTATTCTTTGATGATCAAGCTTCTGGACGATGTGGGCTTTGATTATAAGAAATACAACCTGCCGGTCAAGAACGGCGCAAGCGGCCGCTGACAGTGAAAGAGAACCGGCACTCTATTATCGTCAGGACCGACAATCCTGCTCTTTTGAGAAAAGAGGTCATTCGCTGGGGAGAGGCAGAGTGGTGGCCGAAGAGGTCCCTGATGGCCTTCAGGCGCCAGACGTCCGGAGAGGTCGCCCGCGGCACCCTGTATGTGCAAAAAGTGCTTTTGCCCTTTGCGCCCCAGTGGCGCGTTGAGGTGGGCGAAGTGACGGACAGAAGCATTTCCCGCAGCTTCCTGGACGGGATGTTCAAAGGGTACGAACAGGTGGCTTTCCGGAGGGTCGCCGCGGAAGACTGGCGCGTGGATTACGTCATGCACTACGAGGTGCAGGGGTTTTTCAACCGGTTCCTGTGGATTGTGATCTTTCGGCGGCTTCACGACCGTAACATTAAGAAGATATTGGGGAGCCTGAAAATATTCATGGAGACTCAATGAAGGTTGCTGTCATCGGTTTGGGCGCTATCGGCGGGCTCGTCGCCTGCTATTTGAAGTCCCGCGGGATCCCTGTGGTCGCGGTCGGCCGCCCGGAGCAGAAAGAGGCGGTAGAACGCGGAGGGTTTGTGATCGACGGCGTACGCGGGCGTTCGGTCGTTTATTTGGACGTTCGGCCGCGGCTGGAAGAGCGCGTGGACCTGGCGATCGTGACGGTCAAGACCCAGGATATCCGCGACGCGGTCGATAAGTCGCGCGTCTTTTTGGCCCAGGCGGACATCCTCTCGGCCCAGAACGGCGTGCGCGCCGACAAGCTCCTAGGGGTGATGCTGGGCGAGGAGAGGGTTATCTCGAGCATCGTCATGTTCGGCGCGACCTACGTTCCCTACAACAAGGTCGTGCATAATTTTGAGGGCAAATGGCTGATCGGCCGGCCCGGCGGGACCAATGATGCCAAGGTCAAGGCGGTCGTCGATTTTTTGACGCCGGCATTTGCAGCCGAGGAAGTCGAGAATATCCAGGCGATGAAGTGGACGAAGATTTTTTTGAATTCCGGCAATGCCCTGCCGGCGATCCTGGGCAAGAGCATCCAGGAGACGTATGCGAACATGGAGATGTGTAAGCTGGCCTTGCGGCTCCAGCGGGAAGGGTTCGATCTTTTGGAAAAACTTGGTATCGCACCGGCGAGCATGCCGGAGTTCGATGTCGAGAAGCTTAAAGGGTTGACCCGTATGCCGCCGGACCAGGCAGCGCCCATTTATTCGCAGATCATGGTGAATTTGAGCCAGGAGCCGCTGTATGGTTCGATCCTCCAGAGCATCCGGCGCGGCCGGCCTTCGGAGATCGATTACATTAACGGCGAATTCGCCAATCAGGCCAAACTTCATAATGTTGACGCGGTCCTGAATTCCCGGATCGTAGAGCTGGTGCATCAGGTGGAGAAGTCTGGAAAGTATATGACGGAGGAACAAATTCTTGCGGCCCTGGAAGTTTGATATTAGGCTGTGCGTTTTTTGAGGGGGTCTCGAGGAGACAGGGAGTACAAGATGGAAGAGAAAAAACAGACATTTGGGGCTCTGCGGCGGAGACTGCGGATGAAATTCTGCCGCTTGCGCGCGACCGTCGTCAAGAAAGAAGGATTTTGTTATCACCACTATGAGGTGGGCGACCAGTTTATTTTCGAGGATTTTACCCATCCGCAGAAAGATTTCTGTCTGGGGGCGGTGCATTCGATGTTTCCGGCGATGTATGCCTTGACTTTCGGTGCAGAGTTCCCTTTTATGGAAAACACGCGGTCTTTGCGCACGACGTGTCCGGACGGAAAGAAGGTGGAATTTTTGATCGAAGTCGTTGATGAACAAGGAAATGTTTTGGCGAAGCCCCGAAGCGCGGCACCCGCGGGCCCGAATCCCAAGACCATGGACATCGAAATCAAGGAGTGCACAGGCAAGTGTCATTATGGCTACAAGATCGGTGATAAGATCCGTGTCAAAGGGCTCAAGTGCCCCGACGGCTTTTGCGGGGCGGCCTATCACATGATGTTCCCGACGCTGTTTGCGATGAATTTTGGGGCGGCATACTCTTTTATGGAAGACCAGAATTCGTTGGACACATTGACGTGCCCGGACGGCGGGCATGTTGTTTTCAAATTGACGAGAGTGGAAGAAAAAGACAAATAGTGCGTCAATAATCAAACTCCAAGATGCAATCATCAAACAATAACCCATCATCAAGATTCAATAATCAAATAGCGCTGTTGTTTGTTTGATCGTTGGTGGTTGGGATTTGGAATTTGTTTGGGATTTGTTTCTTGGTCATTGGTGATTAAAGGAGTGCTTTTCATGAAGAGACGAGTTGTGGTGACAGGCTTGGGCGTCATATCGCCCAACGGCATCGGGAAAGAGAATTGCTGGAAAGCCATGGTCGGCGGAGTTTCCGCAGTGCGCAGGGTCGATATGTTTGATGTCTCGATGTTCCGCACGCGGATCGCCGCTTATTCCAGGGAGTTCAATCCGTTCGAGCTGGGCCTGGACGAGGAAGAGGCCGAGCGGATGGACCGCTACGTGCAGTTTGCGGTCGTGGCGGCCCAGATGGCGGTTAAAGACGCCAAACTGGATTTTTCGAAGGTCAACAGGCGGCGCGCGGGCGTGAGTCTGGCCAACGCCATCTGCGGCACCAAATACATGGAAGAGGAGTTTGCACTGGTGACGGACAACGGCAAGAATCCTATCGATCCCCGTCTTGTGCGGCCCTACCTTTACGATGCCTCCATGTTCAATACGCCTTCAGCCGAGATCGCCGCCAGATACCATCTCAATGGTATCTGCAATACGATATCGACCGGATGCACGGCTGGGACCGATTCCCTGGGGTTCTGTTTTGAAACGATCGGCGACGGCGAGGCGGATATCATGATCGCGGGCGCCTCGGAAGCGCCCCTGACGCCCATCACCTTCGGCGCCTTTGACGTGGTGAGCGTCTTGTCCGCCAGGAACGATGAGCCCGAGAAGGCCTCGCGGCCTTTTGACAACAAACGCGACGGCTTTGTGCTTTCCGAAGGATGCGGCATTCTGGTCTTGGAAGAACTTGAGCATGCCAAAAAGCGCGGGGCGCATATTTATTGCGAGATCATTGGTTACGGCACCTGTAACAATGCTTTTCATATGACGGACCTTCCGGCCGACGGCCTGGCTATGGCGAATTGCATCACGCTCGCACTCAAGGACGCCCGGATCGCGCCTAAAGACATCGATTACGTCAATGCGCACGGTTCTTCGACGCGGATGAACGACGTCTTCGAGACCAATGCCTATAAGATCGCCCTGGGCGAGGAGGCGTACCGCATACCGATCAGTTCGCTCAAATCCATGATTGGCCACCCTTTGGCGGCAGCCAATGCCATCGAGATGGTGATGGCCTCCATTATTTTCGAGCGCAACCTGATCCCTCCGACGATCAACCAGGAGGTGCGCGATCCGCAGTGCGACCTGAATTACATTCCTAACAAAGCGATTGAGAAAAAGGTGGACTTGATCCTGAAGACATCGAGCGGATTTTCCGGGATCCATTCGTCTCTGGTCATGAAGCGTTACCAGGAGGGTCAATAATGAAGAAGATCGCCATCACAGGTATCGGCATCGTTGCTCCCTCCGGGATAGACAAGAAGGTCTTTTGGGCCAATATCAAGGCCGGCCGTTCGGAGATCAAGATCATCGACCGTTATGACGCACAGCTGTATCCGTCGCACATCGGCGGCCAGATCCACCAGCTTGACGCCTACTCGCATATCTCTTCGCGCCTGCTCCAGAAGATAGACCCGTTTTCCCATATGGCCCTGATCGCCTCCGAGATGGCCCTCAAGGACGCGGGCATCGACCTGACCAAAGAGAACCTGAACCATATCGGCATCTTCATGGGCAATGCCCTGGGCGGGTGGCTTTATGGAGAGACCGAGTTGCGCGACCTTTATATCGAAGGGCGCGAAGGGGTGAGCCCTTACATGGCTTCGGCATGGTTTCCGGCCGCACCCCAGGGGCAGGTCTCCATTTATTACGGCATCAAAGGGTATTCCAAGACCGTCGTCTCCGACAGGGCGAGCTCATTGATGGCCATCGGCCACGGGGCCAAGGTGCTGGGTAAGGACAAACTGGATTTTATCCTCGCCGGAGGCATGGAAGCGCCCTTGTCGCCCTACGGTCTATTGTGTTGCAATACCAACGGCGACTTGTCTGTGGATAACGAACATCCCGAGTCCGCGTATAAGCCGTTCGATAAAAACAGGGCTGGTTTTGTCGTCGGAGAAGGCGCCGGCATTATGATTTTTGAGCCGCAGGAGCGGGTTCAGGCGCGCGGCCGCAAGCCTTACGGTTATATCACGGGATACGGTACGACCTGCGACGGCGTGGACAGGATCAAGGCGAATCCAGACGGCAAAGAGCTGGCGCGCGCCATCCGCATGGCTTTGGATGACGCCGGCTATAAGCCGCAGGACATCGATTACATTTCCTTGGACGGCGCGGCGACCATAGAAGGCGATGTGAGCGAAGCCGCGGCCATCAAAGATGTTTTCGGCAGCCGCTCGGCGCATCTGCCCGTCAGCGCACCCAAGACCATGTTCGGCAATCTTCTGGGGGCGTCTGGTGCCGTCGACATCATCATCACCTTGCTGGCCATGGAGCACGGTCTTGTCCCTCCGACACTGAACCTTAAAGATGTGGATCCGCGTTGCGCGGGACTGGATTATGTGAGAGAAAAGGCCCGGTCGGCCGAGATTCATAAGGCGCTGGTGATTTCACGAGGGCGCGGCGGGATCAATGCGGTCGTCGCTTTGGAAAAGGTGTAGTGATAGACAAGATGAAGGAATTAACGTTACTCCTCGTGTAAGCAGCTAACCTACAAGGGGTAGGCCTCCGCAATACCAAATAAGCGAAGGGCCTAAAAATTTCTGGATGCACCCAGCCTCGTCTCGGCCCGGAAACCGGGCCAGGCCTCGGCGGGCATCCACAAATTTTTTAGCTACACTCGGAGTTAACCCCACAAGGGGGTAGACCTCCGCCATACCGAATAAGCGAAGGGTCTAACCCAGAAAGGGTAGGCCTCCGCATTCCACATAGCGGAGGGCCTAATTCCGCCAGAGGCGGAAAAAATAAGGAAGTTAACTTTACTCCCCGTGTAAGCATCTTGACAATTTATGTCTGCGACCAGCCTTCACAGAGTTCAGGCGGGCAGCCATAAATTCTCAAGCTACACTCGGAGTTAATTCCGCCAGAGGCGGAATTAAGGAGGATGGATGGACACAAAAGGAAAGGTAAAGGACGTCGTCGTGAAATTGCTTAAAGTCAGGCCGGAAGAGCTTAAAGAAGGCCAGACCCTTGAGCAGAGTCTGGGGGTGGATTCGACGGAGATGGTCGAGGTCTGCATTGCCCTCCAGAAAGAATTCGGCGTGCAGCTCGGAGAAAAGGAAGTGACGAAATATCAGACGCTTGACCAGATCGCCGGTGTCATTAATAAAAAGAAAGGCTGATCGGTTTTGCTATATCCAAGGCCAGGAGGCGGGTGATGGAGAAGGTCCTTCAGGAACAGTTGTTGAAATGGCGCAGGGCGAACCGCAGGTTGTTTTTCTGCGGCTGGGCGCTTATCGCCTGTGTTGTTTTTTCCTGGATTTTTCTGGCGTTTTCCAGCCAGCGTCTGCAGGCTTATCTTTTGAGACCCGGCGCAGAGGAGCGGGCGATCTTGAGCAAGCTGGATACAGCCGGGCCGCTTTCTCTCCGCGAGAAGAAACTGTTGGCTGTGACGAAGACGTTGATCATCGCGCCAAGGGCGATCCTCAAGGTCCTCACGATCCGTTTTGCCCAGACGCTGACGATGGTGATGGGGATTTTTGCTCTTGGCTTTGCCGTCTGGGAACGGAAAAAACTGAATCTGCTGCAGAAATTGGTTGAAACGAAATGAAGATCATTGATTTGAGTCTTCCTATTGACGATACACTGGCCGAGACCCATGCGGCAAGGATCGACAGGATCGCGCATGCCGAGGGTGTCGAGCATTTCAATGAGATCGTGATGGCCCGGCAGCCCGGCGGCAGGGAGCGTTTTCAGAAAGGCGAGCGGGCGGCGAGGCCGGAGGAGGTTCCCGACGGCGAGATGCTCTCTTTGGAGATCGTCCACGCCTCCGTTCATATGGGCACGCATGTGGACGCGCCGTTCCATTACGGTTCAAAGTGCCAAGGCAGCCCTGCCAGGAAGATCGCCGACCTTCCTCTGGAATGGTGCTATGGCTCCGGGGTCGTCCTGGATTTTACGCACCTGAGATACCCCCAGAACATCGCGAAAGCCGAGGTCGCCGCCGCTCTCAAACGTATCTCCTATAGGCTCCAAAAAAATGACATTGTTCTTATTTATACGGGAGGGGACAAACTCGTGGGGACGCCGGACTACGTCAACAAATATGTCGGCATGCTTCCCGACGCCCTGGAATACATCCTGGACCAGGGCGTCAGGATGCTCGGCATCGACACGATCGGCTTGGACCGGCCATGCTTTGAGATGTTTAAGGAATTCCTGGACACCAAGGACAAACAGAAGATCTGGCCCTGCCACTTTTTGGGGCGCAGGCGCGAATACGCTCATATGGAACGCATGGGTAATTTGGGAGTCATCCCGAAGCCCTTCGGTTTCACGGTGTGTTGTTTTCCCGTCAAAGTGAAGGACGCGGGCGCCGGCTGGACGAGGGCCGTGGCGATCATAGAGGAGTGAGAGAAGAAAGGCCTCTCGCCTCTGCGATAGACGTCAGAGGGGGGAGGGCTCGGGGTCAATTTCAGACAAACACATTCAGCAGAAATTGAGGGGTTTATTATGGGGCATACTTGTAATTCGATCACGATCAAAGCGTCTTATGAGAAGGTATTCGACATCTCCAACGATATCCCGAGATGGACGGACTTGTTCGGCGGCGAGTACAAAGAGGCCAAGGTCGTCAAAAAAGAGGCCGACAAGATCGTCTTCCAGCTGACGGACGATGAGGGCCGTTCCTGGCAGTCCTTCAGGCTCCTGTTCAAAAAGGATTATTTTACGTACGCCGAGAGGCTCGACCCGAAATTTCCCTTTGAGTACATGAAGATCATCTGGCTCTATACGCCGACTCCCGACGGCGTCGTCTTGACCTGGATCCAGCATTTCACGATGGACAAGAAGGCCAAGTTCAATGACGGGCAGGTGGAAGGGTTCATCAACAAGCACTCCAAGGAGAATCTAGAGATATTCAAGAAGGTGATCGAAGGGGAGGCGGCGAAGGCCTAATATCGAATTCCCAACGGCAAATGACGAATAAATATCGAATAACCAAGATCAAAAATTATTGAATTAGATATTGATATTTTATTCGGCATTCGGATTTCGGAATTAGGCATTGTTTGTTATTCTGGGAGCTGTTATCAAGCGTTCTGATTTTTCGATATTGTGCCTGCAGGGGTTTTGTATCGCATTTAATGTGGCGTCGGTGTCGGCCATCGTGCCGGCCATCGCCTCGGATTTCGGCATCTCTGATTTTGCGGCGGGCCGCATCAACTGGGCCTACATGCTGCCTTACGGCATCATGGCGCTTCTCTACGGCCCTTTGACGCGTGTGTTTGAGAACCGGCATATCGCGGTCGCAAGCCTCTTGTGTTTTTCGGTTTTTAGTTTTCTTTCCGGCATTGCCGGTAATATTTCTCAGCTCTTTGTCTATAGACTCCTTGTCGGGATGTTTGCCGCAGCCATCACGCCGTTGTCTTTGATCTATATCGCGGACCATGCCCCGCAGGACGGCAGGGGTAAAGCTGTCGGGTTGTTTTTCAGCGCGACGTTTATCGCGGACCTGAGCGGGCTTTTTTTGAGCGGCCTCATTCCCTGGAGAGTCATGTTTTTTATCCCGGCGGTGCTGGGCGGCATCACGGCTTTTTTGACGGCGCGTCATTTCCCGCCGACGCTCGCCGGCACGCCTCTCGGTCCTGCCGGGAGGCAGGACCAGGTCGGCATGCGGTATGCCGAGGCCTTCCGGGACCGCGGCATCCTGGCGGCCTTTGTTTACATTTTTTTGATCAGCTTGCTTTATCACGGCGTGCGACAGTGGCTGGGGGTGTATTTCGCGCAAGGATTGGGTCTGCGTCAGTTTTGGGTATCGATGGTCCTGACCATGGCAAGCATCGCCGGCATTTTCGGCGAAGCCATAGGCGGGTTCTTGTCCGACCGCCAGGGGCGTATTCCGACGCTCAAGATGGGCGTTTTCCTGATGGTCCTGTCTTTGGCGATCCTGATCTTTTTTAAGGCCGTGGCCGCCTTGTTCGTCATCCTGCTTATCTGGGGGTTCGGCTGGACCATGAACCATGCCGGGCTCTCGACGCATTTGACGGATTTGAACAAGCGCTACATCAAGGAGATCTCGAGTCTCAACAGTTCCGTGCGGTTCGTTTCCGGCGGGCTGGGCGTGATCGCCGGCGGCTGGGTCATGCAGAGGGGGTTTGCGCTGGGTTTTGCCGTTTTTGCGGTTGCTTTGTTTTTGATGTATCTTCAAACAGATAAAATTTTAAAAAAGGAGTTGGCATGACGTCATTAAAAGGGAAAGTGGTCATCATTACGGGCGCCAGCCGCGGCATCGGCCGGGCCATTGCCGAGAGCCTGGCGAAAGAAGGCGTGAATCTTGTGATTGCGGCCAGAGGCAAGGAGACGCTGGAGGCGACAGCCGCCCAGATTGCCAAGGCTTACGGCGTCAAGGTCTTGGCCGTGCCTTGCGACGTCAGCAAGCAGGCGGACCTGGAGAACCTGGTCAATGTTTCGATCGAGGAATACAAAAAGATCGATGCGCTCATCAACAATGCCGGCGTTTCCAGTCAGTATCCGTTCCACCAGCAGCCCCTCGAAGACATCGAGAAGCTCATGTACACCAACTTTTTCGGCTACGTCATGCTGACGCGCCTGATCATTAATCATTTTGTCGCCAATAAAGGCGGGGCGGTCATCAACATGGTTTCCGGATCGACCATGGTCGATCCTCCGCCGAGGAATTTCATCGTTTACACCTCGTTGAAGTGGGCCCTGCGCAAGTTCGGCAAAGGGCTTTTCTGGGAGATGCGCGATTACGGCATCAAGGTGACGTCGCTGCTGCCCGGCGTGACGGATACGGAGCTGACGGGCAAGCTCAAGGACGTCTCCGAAGACCGCAACCGTCTTATGTCGACGGAGGCGATCGAGAATGCGGTCAAATTCGCCCTGACGGTCCCGGCAAACGTCTGCCCCCTGGAGATCTCGGTCATCAATCAGCAGACGCCGTGGACAAAGCCCGTTATTCCGTTGAAACAGAACCACCCGACTAAATAACAAGGAGCCGTCACGATGATTCATCCATACAGAAATGTTTATAAGCGCCGCGCAAGGTTTTTTTGCCATGTTCCGGCGAAAGCGGGACAGTTGTTTTTCTTGTCGGTCCTGCTTGCGGCAGGTTGCGTCCAGGCCCAGGATGCCCCGAAGGCTTTTGTCCTGGATGATTTTGAGGGGCTTATCATTTCGGATCCCAAGGGGACCATCGACGCCGGCGCAGGCAACGGTTCCAGCGTGGCCGTCAGCGCCGATAAGGAAAACAAAAAATCAGGAGAGCAGTCCCTGAAGATCGATTACGACGCCGTCAGCGGCGGATATATCTGGGTGGCGCGGGGATTCAACCTGGACGTGAAGGGGGCCGACCGGTGGACGAAAAAACCGCAGGATATCCCCTGGCAGAGCTACGGCGCGCTCAGTTTTTATCTTTACGGCACGGCTTCGGGGATGCGGATGGCTTTTGATGTCAAGGACGCCGGCGGCGAGATGTTCCGCTTTATGGTGACGGATGACACGAAAGGCTGGAAGCAGGTCGTTTGTCCTTTTGATCAGTTTTTTCCGAGGGGCGATTGGCAGCCGCCGACGGCGGATGTCAATGGCACCCTGGATTTTCCCGTCATGAGCTTTCAGTTTGAGCCGATCGCCATCGCCAAAGGCACGATCGATGTGGATGACGTCGCATTGGAACCACTCAACTGATAGTTTTTTGAGTTCGTTGTGTTCTTTTTGAGTTAAAACTCTACGAACCCAACGAACGCTATAGACTCAATGAACACCCATGATCATCGACGCCCATAGTCACTGGTTGCCGCAGGAAATCATAGGCTCCGCCCATTTTTACTCCAAGGTCTGGGGAGATATCGAAACCCAGCTTAAAGTCATGGATGAGGCAGGGGTTGACCGCGCGGTTTTGAGCTATCCGACCTCCGATGCTTTTGTGCGCCTGGGAGGTTTGAGAGAGGCGGCGGAGGTCTTTAACGGGAGCGTGGCCGGGGTCCTGCGTAAATATCCGGAGAGATTCATCGGCGCGGCCGTCCTTCCGGTCGACGAGAAAAAAGGTATGGTCGATACGTACAGGAAGGCGACGGTCGAGCAGGGTTTTCGGGCCGTTTCTCTTGCGACCAGCACCAACGGCGTATTTTTGGACGATCCGCGATATTTTGATCTTTATGCCCTGGCGCAGGACGAAGGGGTGCCGGTTTTTGTTCATCCTCAGATTGTCAAGCCTATCGGGTCCGAGAAGGTGGAAGATCCCCTCCTGACGCCGGTGATTGAATACGTTTTTGAAACGACCATGTGCGTGGGCAAACTGCTCATGTCCCAGGTCTTTGAGCGGTTCCCGGAGCTGAATTTCATCTTTGCCTATTTCGGCGGCGTCACGCCTTTTATTGCGCACCGCTATGACGCGACATACACGATGTTGAGGGGTGTCAACTTCGTCCACGACCTCGGGAACCTCCCCTCGGTTTATCTCAAGCGCATCTATGTGGACACCAGCGGCGACAGAACGACGGCAAACTACCTGTCGTCCCTGGAGCTTTTCGGCCCCGGCCATATCGTCTGGGGCAGTGATTATCCGGCAAAAAGAGATGTCAAGGGATCCATGGAGATCCTGCATGACTTGGATATAGCGGAAAAGGACCGTCAGGATATCCTGGGTGGGACCCTGGAAAGGATTTTCCAGGAGGTAAGGTTGTAGGGGTTGATTTGACCCCTTGCTCAAGCGTCCGCCACTAATTCTTCGGCGGACGCCCGCCGACGCAGGGGTGGCGGGCGCTTGTAAATTTTTGCCATGGTTAGGCCGTCGGCCTGGCGCCGTCGGCCTGGCCGGCCACTCGGCAAAAATTTTCTTCGCGAGCTTCGGGGTTAACTTTGTAAGGAATAAACCCATTGTTGGGCAAAATTAAGGAGGAAACGAATGAAGATTTTATTTGTTCAACCGCCGTTGGGCGCCTGGGCGACATGGGGAACGCATAAAGCCATCAATATCGGCCATGCGCAGCTGGCAGGTTTCTTGCGTCAGCATAATCCGGGCCTGGAGCTTGCGGTCCTGGATTGCCGCGCCTACGGCCTGACGGAAGCGCAGATGCTCGACAAGGTGGGAGAGTCCGGCGCCGACGTCGTTTATCTCGGCGATATTCTGCATACGACCGGAGGATTGGCCGTTGTTTTTATTTACAATGAGGCGGCGCGCAAGATCAAGGAACGCTATCCTCATCTCAAGATCATCGTCGGCGGCATCTTTTATGCTTCGGCGTCGGAATTCACCATGAAGGAAAATCCGCACCTGGATTTTTGTATCGCAGGGGAAGCGGAGTTGACCTTGAGCGAACTCTTGAAAGAACTGGCCAAGACCAAGCCGGACATCGCCGGCGTCAAGGGCATCTGTTGGCGCGATAACGGCAAGATCACCCTCAATGCGTACCGGCCCCTGATCCAGGACTTAAACACTTTGCCTATGCCGGCCTACGATCTTTTCCCTATGGATGTCTACGTCAGCCATACCTATTGGAAGAATTATTCGGAGACGTGGAATTCCCGCGGGTGCCCGGCGGCCTGTACCTTTTGCTATGAATGGGGCCAGTATGACCCCAGGGGGCATCAGGACTTGAAAAATTACCGCTATCGTTCCGGCAAGAAGGTCGTCGACGAAATGGAGATTTTGTACGATAAGCACGGCACGCGTGTCATCGTCATGATGGACGATACGTATAATGTGTATCGTTCGCGCGTGGAAGAGACGATCGAGGAGTGTTTGCGCCGCGACATCAAGATGAAATGGATGCCGCTGGGCAGGGCGCCGTATTTTATCCGCGACATCGATTTGTTCAAGGACCTGCGGCGTGCCGGTTGTTTCATGTGCCTTGTGGGCCTGGAAGTCGCCGATGATGAGGAGCTGCGCAAGATCAAGAAAGGCATCACCGTCGAGCAGGTCAAAGAGACGGTGGCGAAGCTCAGGGAAGCCGGGATCGCGACGGTGTTGACCTGGATGATGGGCTTCGAGGACGACAACGAAGAGAAGATCAAGGCGCGCTTTGAGGCTGTCGATGAGGTCGATCCGGACATCATCGCCTTGCAGTTTTTAACGCCTATTCCAGGCTCGCCGATCTGGGAGGAGGCAACCAAAAAAGGCCTCTTGCGCCTTGAGGACCTCAACAAGAAAATCAGGCAGTGGGATTTTCATCAGCCGATCATCCCGACGAATCACCTGACGGTCCCTCAGATAGCGGACCTCGGCTCTTGGGCGTTTCGTGAGTTTTATTCAAAACCGGGCCGCATCCAGAGGGCCATGCATAACCGTAATTACGATCCTCTCGTCGGCTTGTGCGTGAGGGATTTCATGAATAACGTGGGCCATTTCGAAAAAGAATCCCACGGCACAAGGTCTTACGTCGGCAAGGAGTGAGCCGCCGAACCAAGGCGGCCCCCCATGATATTTTCCGTAACGCAGACACCGCTGAAATTTGATGGGGACCGGCGTATTCTGGCTCTGGGCGCGGATACGCGGCCTGGTCTTTGTTGGGTTGACGGAAAAACCCTGTTTCAGCTGTCTCCTCGGCCGGAGGCGGAAGATATCGAGGAATTTTACCTGCAGGCGGCCGCCTTTGCCGTTCGAAGATACTGTGTGCGGCCGGCCGTCATCGCTTTTGATCCTCATCCGCATTTTGCTTGCCGGAGGCTGGCGCCTCTTCTTCAGAAAGATTTTTTCCCTTTTGCCCGTCTCCAGGCCGTTTATCATCACTGGGCCCATGCGGCCAATGCCGTTTTCGATATGCATCTGCGGCGGCCTTTTATCGGCGTAACTTTTGACGGGACGGGTTTCGGCGCCGACGGCCGGATGTGGGGCGGCGAATTTTTTTACTGCGGCGCCGTTGGGTTTATGCGTGCGGCACACCTAGGTTACCAGCCTTTGGCCGGTAATGAAGCGGCCATCCGGGAGCCGTGGCGTATCGCCTATGGGATCCTTAAGACGGCAGGCGCCGGCCGCACCCCATTTTCAGGAAAAATCCCTGCCAAGACGCTCCGTCTTGTCGATCAGATGATCGTCCAAGGAATCCAGGCGCCGCTTTCGTCGAGCGCCGGCCGCCTGTTTGATGCGGCCGCGGCCCTTCTGGGGTTGGTTCCGATGGCCGTCAAACAGGCCCAGGCCGCGCAGGCCTTGGAAGCGGCAGCCGCATCCTGCGGTCAAGAGGCAGGCGGGTATATGATGCCTATCGCCGGGTCGCGCGACGGTTGTCTGGTTCTGGATACGGGGTCTCTTTTTATCGCGATGCAGCGGGATCTGGCACATCGCATGGCGAAAGAAGTCATTGCTATGAAATTCCATAACGCCCTGGCGCAAGCCGTTTTCTTCGTTTGCAAGCGCCTGGCCCGGCGATACAGCGTGTCTTGCGTCTATGTGTCGGGCGGCGTGTTTTTAAACAGGATATTGACGAAAAAGATTGCAGAGTTGTTCGATAAGAGCCGGTTGCGCCTGGTGGTGCCGCCGCCGCCTTTGATGACGGATGCTGCCATCGCGCGCGGTCAGGTTGGATATTGTCTGATGAGACGATTTGGGATTGACGATAAGAAATAACCAAGCAATGATCAATAACCAAATTCAAATTTCCAAATAGTCGCACGTTTGGTCACTGGTGATTTTTGACATGCACCAGAAAGTGGGTTTGTGATATGTGTCTGGCTGTTCCCATGAAGATCGAGACGATCGACAAGACGGAAGCGCTGGTAAGCGCAGGCTCCCTGAAGGCGCGTGTGAATATTCAGCTTTTGCCGTCTTTAAAGAAAGGCGACTATGTCCTTGTGCATGCGGGATTGGCGATCGAGAAGATCGATCCCCGGAAGGCCAAGGATACGCTCAGGCTTTATCGTGATGTCGCGCGCAAAAGTATGGAAGAAGAGTCATGAAGTATGTCGATGATTTCAGGGGGGCTGAAGCTTGTCTGGCCATGGCGCGCCGGATCAATGCCGCTGCCGCAGACCGCTCCTACAGGATCATGGAAGTCTGCGGTACGCACACGGCCGCCATCAGGCGTTTTGGTATTCCTGCCATGTTGTCCGGCCGTATCCGGCTGATCTCCGGGCCTGGCTGTCCCGTGTGCGTGACCAGCGACGTTTATCTGCGGAATGCATTCCGGATGGCTGCAGATAAAAACGTGACGATCGCGACCTATCCCGATATGTTGCGCGTTCCCGCCGACGGCGTCTCCCTTCAGGATCTCAGGGCCCGGGGGGCCGATGTCCGTGGCGTGAACTCCGCTTTGGAAGTTTTGGAGATCGCCAGGGAGTTGAAAGGCAGAACGGTCGTTTTTCTGGCCGTCGGCTTTGAAACAACGGCCCCCGCCACCGCCATCCTGGCCCAGAGGGCCCGTCGGGAAAAGATCAAAAATTTGAAAATTTATTCTGCACACAAGACAATTCCTCCGGCCCTCTTGAGCCTTGGGAGAGACAAGCAGCTTTGTCTCGACGGATTTCTCCTGCCGGGCCATGTCAGCGTCGTGATCGGTGTGCAGGGTTACCGGCGGGTGATGCGTTCCCTGCGGCTGCCTGCCGTGGTCACCGGTTTTGAGCCGCTGGATGTCCTTTCGGCGATATTGACGATCGTCGACGCCGCCCGCCATCGCAGGGTCGTCTTGGAGAACGGCTACAGTCGTGTGGTGAGGTCGTGTGGTAATCCGAAGGCGAAATCGCTGTTAAAGGAAGTCTTTGTGTCAAAAGACAGTTTATGGCGCGGCCTGGGCGTGATTCCCGACAGCGGCTTGTTCCTGCACAAACCTTATGATTCTCTCGATGCGCGGCGCACTTTCAGCCTCAGGGAAGAAGATGGTCATCAGGCCCGGAGCAGCGGTTGCCGGTGCGCCGGGGTTCTGACGGGCAGGATCGAGCCTCCGGCATGCCGCCATTTTGGCAAACAATGCACTCCGCAAAGACCTTTGGGCCCTTGCATGGTTTCGCGGGAGGGTACCTGCCGGGCATTTTTTGAGACGCTATGAAAGAACATATATCCCTTTCCCACGGTTCCGGCGGTGCGCTGACGCAAAAACTCATCCGTGAGATCTTTGCGTCTGCTTTCGATAATGCTTATTTAAGGAAACTGGATGACGCGTCTGTCGTAGAGCTTCGCGGAGGCCGCTATGCGATGACGACGGATTCTTTTGTCGTTGATCCGATCTTTTTCCCCGGCGGGGATATCGGCAAGCTGGCTGTATGCGGGACTGTCAACGATTTGGCGTCCTGCGCCGCCGAACCCAGATATCTTTCGGCCTCTTTTGTGATCGAGGAGGGGTTGCCTTTCGACATTCTGGAGTCCGTTGTCTCCTCCATGGCGCAAGAGGCCAGACAGCAATACGTGCCGATCATCACAGGGGATACTAAAGTTGTACCTCGCGGCAAGGCCGACAAGCTTTTTATTAACACGACAGGGATCGGTTTGGTTCATAAAACTTTGGAAGCAGGCATGATACGTCCCGGAGACAAGATTTTGATCAATGGGCCGGTAGCGCAGCATGGAGTTAGTGTCCTGGCGGCCCGGCAAGGGTTTGAAGGCGGGAAGAGTCTAAAAAGCGATTGCAAATCCTTATGGCCTATTGTAAAATTGTTACTTCAAGAAGATATTGATTTGCGTTTTATGCGGGATCCGACGCGCGGCGGTGTCTCTGCAGCGGCCAATGAGATTGCTCAGTCGAGCGGCCTCTCGCTGGTTTTGACGGAACAAAAGGTTCCTATCACCGCTTCCTGTAAGTCTTTCTGTGAAATATTAGGCCTGGAGCCGTTGGATATCGCCAACGAAGGCAAGATGCTTTTTTTTATCGGCGCAAGAGACGCACACCGTGCTTTAAGGATATTGAAGTCGGTTCCGTCTTGCCGCCGGGCTTCTGTTATCGGCGACGTCTTGCCTGAGCGAAAAGGCAAGGTTTATCTTAAGACAACGGCCGGGGGATCCCGGATTTTGGGGATGCCGGTTGCGGAAGCCCTTCCGCGGATCTGTTGATCCATGCATGAGACGGGTTTGATCAAGAATATGCTTGAGGCGGTCCGTCAGGTCCAAGAAGAACACGGGGGCCGCCGGATTGAAGCGATTACCGTCGAGATGTCGGCATTCGGCGGCTGGGACGAAGAACACTTTCGGGAACACTTCCGGCAAGCCGTCCAGGGGACGCCTTGGCAGGATGCGCGTCTCGACATTAAAAAAGTCATGATGGGGCCGGAGGCCAGGCTCGTGAGCGTCACGTTTAAAGACGGGAACTGAAGTTGACGGACAATATCCTGTGGGGGTAAATGTATGAAGTATGCGATCATAGCCAAGAAAGACATGCCGCGGTGGTTCGACTCGTTAAAACGCCACGGCAAGATCTTCGGACCTAAGAAGAAAGAACATCAGTATGTTTTCCGTTCCATCGATGAGTTCGAAGAGATGTCTCTCGTCTATATCCCTACGATCCTGCCGCCCAAGAAATATTACTTTCCCCAGAAAGAAGCCCTGTTGAAATTCAGCGTCGATCCTTATAAGACCGACAAGGCCATCAAAGAGTTCGAGGAATACATCCTTTTTGCCGTGCACACCTGCGATATTGCGGGCATCCAGTGTCTGGACGTCGTCTTCAATGACAATCCAGCCGACCCGAATTACCTGAACCGGAAAGAAAAAACGACGGTCATCGGTATTGAATGTATGGATTATTGCGATAGCTATGCGTCCTGTGCGGCTGTCGGCAACCATGTGCCCCGCGGAGGCTATGATATTATGCTGACGGACCTGGACGGATCTTATGCGATGCACATTAATTCCGAGAAGGGTGAAAAGCTTGCGGCCGGCAAAAGCTATATCCGCGAGATGAACACGGCGGACCGGGGCCGGCTGAAAAAAGCCCAGGACGAAAAACTGAAAAAATTTCATAACGAATTCAACAAGGACATCAAGTCTGTCGAGAAGGCATTTGACGCCGGATTCCTCAGCCCTGTTTGGCAGGACGTGGGCCGGCGGTGCGTCGGCTGCACCAATTGCACGGCCGTCTGCCCGACCTGTTACTGTTTCGACATCGCCGATGAAATGGAGATGAACCTGAACGACGGCGTGCGGACGCGGACGTGGAGCTATTGCCAGATGGACGATTTTGCCAAAGTCGCCACAGGCGAGGATTTTCGTCCCGGACGGGACGGCCGCCAGCGCCACAGATATTATCGGAAATTCAAATACCCCGTGACAAAATACAACAAGTATTTTTGCACGGGCTGCGGCCGCTGCACGCGCACCTGTATGGCTAAGATCAGCCTGGTTGAAACGGTCAACGCCCTCTTGGATAATAAGGCATAGCAATTTACTTCTCATTCCGCCGGAGGCGGAGGATTCTAAAAAGGAAGACTCCTCGCCCAAACGTTTGTCAATTTAGCTCGCCTGCCTGCCGGCAGGCAGGTATGCGCCTCGGCCTCGCCGGAGGCGGGCCAGGGCACTCGCTAAATTGACTGCACAGGCTTCGGAGTTAACCCAAAAAGGGTAGGCCTCCGCATTCCACATAGCGGAGGGTCTAATCCCGCCAGAGGCGGGATTAAGGAGTGGATCATGAAGACGGAATTGTCTTATCAGGAGCTTTTGAAGACCTCTCCGTATAAACCGGTCAAGGCGAAGGTTGTCAAGACCAACAAATACACGGAGTTCGAGAAGTTGTTCCGGATCGAGTTGGACGGTAAAAAAGACCTGGAGCACGCACCGGGGCAGTTTGTGCAGGTTTCTCTTTTCGGCGTGGGCGAAGCCCCGATTTCAATCTGTTCATCTCCGACGGAAAAAGGGTATTTCGAATTGACGGTCCGCCGCGTCGGGGGACTCACGACCGCCATGCATAAGCTGGAGACAGGCAGCGTCTTGGGGATCCGCGGGCCGTTCGGCAAGGGGTTTCCTCTTGATGCGATGCGAGGCAATGACATCTTGATCGTAGCGGGAGGCCTGGGGATCGTCCCGTTGCGCTCCCTTATCCATTACATCCTCGACCAGCGTAAGGATTTCGGCGATGTGCAGATCCTTTTGGGCTGCAAAACGCCTAAGGACATGCTTTTCGGCGAGGAAGTCGAAGCCTGGCAGAAACGGGCGGATATCAAATTTAACTGCACGGTGGATCGCGCCGACCCGGATTGGAAAGGCAACGTCGGCTTGATCACGAGCCTCATCCCCGGCGTCTCTATTGAGCCCCAAAAGACCTATGCCGTCGTCGTCGGACCGCCGATCATGTATAAGTTTGTCATCGTCGAATTGTTGAAGAAAGAGATCCCCGGCCACCAGATCATCGTTTCGCTTGAGCGCAAGATGAAATGCGGGCTGGGCAAATGCGGCCACTGCCAGATCCGCGGCGTCTATGTCTACCAGAGCGGCCCGGTCTTTACCTATGATGAACTTCGGCAGATGGAAGGGGAGTGCCACGAGGGGGAATGTCATGTCTAAAGCGAAGCCCAAAGTCGCTTTTTTTGAGTTTACGGATTGCGAAGGATGCCAGCTGCAGGTGGCCAATCTCGGCGCCGACCTTTTGGAATTGACGAAGGCCGTCGATATCGTGAATTTCCGCGAGATCATGAGCGAGGAAGGGCAGGAGTATGATGTCCTCGTCGTCGAAGGGAGCATCGCCTCCAAGCATGACGAAGAAAGGCTCAAGGCGGCCGCCGCCAAAGCCAAGGTCATCGTGGCGCTCGGCGCCTGCGCGGCAACAGGCGGGGTCAATAATCTTAAAAATCTGAAATCGCTGGAAGAGCAGAAAAAGATCGTCTATGGCGACGTCGATCCCGTCAAGGACGCCATTGCCGCCAAGCCGATCGATGCCGTCGTCAAAGTGGATTATTATGTTCACGGTTGCCCCATTCATGGTCCGGAATTCGTGAAGGTCATGCAGTGTGTGTTGATGGGCAAGCCCTATAAAGTGCCGGCATATCCCGTTTGCGTCGAATGTAAACAGAACGAAAACGTTTGCCTGTTTGATAAGGGGCAGTTTTGTCTGGGGCCGGTCACGCGCGCTGGCTGCAACTCGTGGCTGCCGAATAACGGCGCCCCATGCGTCGGCTGCCGCGGCTTGATCGACAATCCGGCCGCCAATGCCCAGAAAGACATCCTGGAGAAATACGGCCTGACGGTCGAAGGGATCCTGGATAAATTTACGCTCTACTGCAACGCCCAGAAGGAGAGAGCCAAATATGACAAAGAGTTCGAATCCTAATCCAGAAAGGATGGCCCACCGCACTCTACATAGCGGGGGGGCAAAGGACGTCAAGATCGATGTTCACTATTTGACGCGCGTCGAAGGCCACGGCGATATCACGGTCGACGTCCGCGCCGGAGAACTCAAGGAATGCAAGTTCAAGGTCATCGAATCGGCCAGGTTTTTTGAGACAATGCTGCGCGGCAGGTTGATCTATGAGGCCCAGCACTTGACAAGTCGTATCTGCGGCATCTGCGCCTGCGGCCACAGCCTGGCGTCGATCAAGGCCTCGGAAAAAGCGCTCGGCATCGTGCCCCACGAGGATACGCTCCTTTTGCGCAAGCTCCTTTTGCATACCGAGCAGATGGATAGCCACCTCCTGCATGCCTATATCCTCGTTGCGCCGGACCTCCTGGGTGTCAAAAGCATTATGCCCCTGGTGAAGACCCACAAGCCCGTCATCGAGCGGGCCTTCCGCATGAAGAAGCTTTCCGATTGGGCCGGCGAGATCCTGGCCGGCCGCCACACCCATCCGATCTCTTTTGCCATCGGCGGCCTGACAAAGATCCCCGAGAAGGCCCAGTTGCAGAAACTCCGGGAAATGATGGTGGAGGCGCGTGCGGATTACGCCGAAACGGTCGAGCTCTTCAAGAAGCTGACGCTGCCGTCTTTCGAGCGCAAGGGGCAGTATGTGGCGTTATCGCACGAAAAAGAATATGCGTTTTACGATGGAAAGATCAATGTCAACGGCGAAAAGCTCGTCGACCCCCAGGATTATCTTTCGGTGATCAAGGAAGAGGTGCGCGATTATTCTTCCGCGAAATTCGTGACGGTCAACAAAGCGCCTTATATGGTGGGCGCCCTCGCCCGCTTCAATCTTAACGGCGACAAGCTGGATAAGAAATCAAAAGAGGTCGCTTCTTACCTGGGCCTCAAACGGCCGTGTACCAATACCTTCATGAACACCGTGGCCCAGGTTGTCGAATGGGGCTATTGCTTGGAAGATTCCATTGCCATCCTTGAGAGGCTGATCAAGAACGGCATCGACGAAGAAAAAGCCCTGGTGACGATGTATCCGAAAAAAGACCAGTGGCCGATCAGGACGCACGCCGGCCGCGGTGTGGGGTCGGTCGAAGTGCCGCGCGGCATCCTTTTCCACGATTACACAGTCGACGACCACGGTGTCGTGACCTCCGCCAACTGTATCATTCCCACAAACCAGAACATCAACAATCTTGAGGCCGACATGAAAAAAATCGTTCCAGAGATCGTCGGCATTCAAAACGAGGAGGAGATGCGCCTGACGCTGGAAATGCTGGCCAGGGCCTATGACCCCTGCATTTCCTGTTCGACGCACTTGCTTGATGTTAGATTCGTCTCGTAATATCGCCGTCATCGGCCTTGGCAATACCCTGCGCCGGGATGACGGCGTGGGGATCCACCTCTTGGCAGAGCTCGAGAAGGAGCTCAAAAGCAGAGATGTCTCTTTTCTGAATTTCGGGATCGCCAGCTTCGGCCTGGTCAATTTCTTGGGCGAATTTCGCAAGGTCTTGTTGATCGATGCCATGGATGCCGGATTTGCCCCTGCCACCGTTAAGATCTTTCGCCTGGAAGAAGCGCAGGTCTATACCAGCCAAGGCAAGATCTCTTCGCATGAAATATCCCTGGCTGATCTCCTGGAAATCTACAAGGTTCTCGGTTTGGCGACGGACATCCAGGTGGCCGGCGTCCAGGTCAAGGATGCTTCTTATGGGCTTGAAATGACGCCTGAGTTAGAAAAGGCCAAGAAGGACATTGTTGAAAATATCAAGAAGTTTGTTCTCTCTTGGCTTGAGGAACAAGAGACGGGCAAGGAGTGATCCGCGCCGCCGGGATGCGTCCTATCATCCGCCTTCACAGGAGATCCGTGGAGGCTTGCCGGAAGTCAAAGGCGCAAGCGCTTTGACGAAGGCGGGTCAATGAAGGTGCCACGGGTCGGTCTTCGGCCCTGGCCTTGCCCTGCCGAAGGCGGGGCAGGCCGAGGCCGGGGCTTGACCATGGAGTTCCATGATTTCATTCACGACCGCACGCAAGATTGTTTTCCGCCATCTGCCTCGACGTAAAACCTCCTGTCTTGAACTTGTTAAAGCCGAGGGAAGATTTTTGAGCCGCGATGTCATGGCGCCGGCAGACGCTCCTGCCTTTGACAGGGCTATCATGGACGGTTTTGCCGTGCACAGCCGGGACACAGTCGATGCGCCGGTCGCCCTGCGGGTCGTCGGTTTTATTCCTGCGGGTAAGGTCTTTGGCCGCAGGATCGGCGCCGGCGAAAGCGCCGCAATCGCCACGGGTGCCGTGATGCCGCCGGGTGCAGATGCCGTCATCAAAAAAGAAGATGCGCAGGTTTTGGCGGACGGCCGCCTGCGGGTGGTGCGCCGCGTGCGCCGGGGAGAGGACGTTTATCCCCGCGGCCGTGATTACAGGAAAGGGGCGCTTTTATTGCGGCGCGCAACGTTGTTGAATCCGTCGCGCATCGCCCTTCTGGGGTCCTTGGGATACGGCTGTGCCGAGGTCTTTGCGCCTGTGCGTGTCGCTTTGTTGACGACGGGTGACGAGGTTGTTCCAGCCGGACGGTGCATCCGCCGCGGCCAGGTCTATGATGCGACAACACCCATGATCTTCGCCAGTTTGTCGCGCATGGGTGCCTTGTGTGAAAATCTGGGGCATGCCCCGGATCATACGGTCCTTTTGGACAAGAAGGTCCGTCAGGGGCTGAAGCACGACATTCTCATCGTGACCGGAGGCGTCTCGGCAGGCGAAAGAGATTATGTGCCGCGGATATTGGCCAAGAACGGCGTGACCTGTTTTTTCCATAAGGTCCTGATCCGGCCGGGCAAACCATTGTGGTTCGGCCGCAGGCGGGATCAGTTGGTTTTTGGCCTTCCCGGCAACCCAATAGCGAGCCTCGTGACATTCACGTTGTTTGTCAAGCCGGTGATAGAATACCTTCAGGGGGATGAGGGCAAGTCTTCCTTCTTGCAGGGTGTTTTGCTGAAAGACGTGTATAATGAGAGCGAGCGTCTGTCGTTTCTGCCGGCCCGCCTTTGCCGTCAAAACAAAGAGACCGGCATTGCGCCTCTGACTTTTCACGGAAGCGCGGATATTTATCACGTCGCAGGCGCGGATTGTTTCTTTGCGGCGTCTCCGCATGCGAGATTAAAAAAGGGGGCGCGCGTTTCATTTTTCAAGATATGATGCCCACATGCTCATATTTACGGGTTTCCCTGACGGATCGCTGCTCCTTTGATTGTTTTTATTGCGGGGCGCAGAAGAGGGAGTCGTTTCTTTCAGATCGGGAATATCTGGACGCCGATGAACTTGAACGTCTGGCGAGGCTTTTTGTCGGTCTCGGCGTCCGCCATATCCGTCTTACCGGCGGCGAGCCCCTTATGCGCGCCGGAGTCCACGATATCGTCCAGAGACTGGCGTCGATCAAGGGGCTTGAGCTGGTGTCGATGACGACGAACGGCTTTGCGCTCGCGGATGCTTTGGCCGCGCATCCTTTTGCGGGCCTGCAGAGGCTCAATGTCAGTCTTGATACGCTTCAAAGGGGCCGTTTCCGTTCGTTGACCAGCGTCGACGGTTTGGGCGGGGTGCTGGCAGGCATCCGTGCCGCCCGCCAGAGCGGCCTGGCGGATGTGCGCATCAATGTCCTTCTGGTCCGCGGTTTTAACGACGACGAAGTCGCTTCGTTCGTGCGTTTCGGCCAAGACCATAACCTGATCGTCAGGTTCATCGAATATTTTCCTACACAGAAGCGCCGTCAGGCGTTCAGATCTCTTTATGTCGCTTCGGCTGACGTGATGAAAGTCATCGAGACGGAATTCGGGCCTTTGACGCTGGAGGGACGCGACCCCTTGTCCGGGCCGGCGCAATATTATCGGCTCTCCTGCGGCGGTCCGCGTCTGGGGTTTATCAGTTCCGTCACGCATTTTTTCTGTTCCGGGTGTAACCGTCTGCGCCTGACGGCCGACGGCAAACTTTTCCCTTGTTTGCATGCCGATCATTATGTAGATTTGAGGGTGTTGTTGCGCGTTGGACGAACAGACGACGTCGCAACTCTTATCGCGCAGACGGCTGAAGCCAAGAGCCGTTACAACAAGATGACGTGCAGCAGATTTTTTGAAATGTCGTCCATTGGAGGATGAGATGGGATCCGAAAAGGGCCGTATCAGGATGGTGGATATTTCACAGAAAAAATTTTCAGCGCGCCTCGCCTGCGCGCGTGTTCGTCTCTGCGCGTGTTTCCGCGTTCTCAAGATGATCAAAGAGAACACGCTGGGGAAGGGTGATTGTCTGGCCGCCGCCCAGGCGGCGGGGATCCTGGCGGCCAAGAATACGGCGGGGATGATCCCTCTCTGCCATCCTTTGCCGGTCAGCTTCGTCGATATCTCGTTTTCATTCCGTCCGTCGGCCCTGGAGATTACGTCTGTCGTCAAAACCGCCTATGCCACGGGTGTCGAGATGGAAGCGCTTTGCGCCTGCGCGGTCGCGGCCTTGACGGTTTATGATATGGCCAAGGCCTACGACAAGGGCATTGTGATCAAAGACCTGCGTCTTCTGGAGAAGAGAGGCGGTAAGAGCGGGGTCTGGAAGGCATCTCTGTGACAAGCGGGCGCATCTTTTCGATCAACATTTCCTCCCAGAAAAAGGGCCCAAAATCCATGCAGCGCTCCGGCCGCCTTGTCGCGGGCGAGGGGCTGCAGGGAGATGCCCATGCAGGGCCGGGTATACGCCAGGTCAGCCTCTTGAGCATTGAAGACATCGAGAAATTTGAGGATGTGGTCAAGACGGACGGCGTTGATCTCCACCCCGGCGTTTTTGCCGAGAACCTGACCACGGAGGGTATGGATCTTTCAGACGTCAAGATCGGCGACCGTCTCGCCGTGGGGGTTTCGGCCATCTTGCGCGTGACCCAGATCGGCAAGACCTGCCACGACGGATGCGAGATCAAGAAGAAGACGGGGGTATGTCTCATGCCGACGGCCGGTATCTTTGCCGTCGTCGAAGAAGGCGGAGATATCCGCCTGCGCGATCCTATCCGCATCTTACGCGCGAAAAAATCGTTCTGGCCATGGTCGAAGACATAAAAAATCTGACCCTCGGGGACCTGGAGAAGAATTTGACGGCCGGCGGGTTCCCCGCTTACCGCGCCCGCCAGGTTTTTGACTGGCTCTATAAAAAAGGTGTCGGCGATTTTGCCGCCATGGCGAACCTGCCGCAGGATCTTAAAACCTTTTTGAAAAGTTATTATACCATTCAGTCTCCTGTCATCGAGAAGATCCAGACGTCGGCTGACCTGACTCAAAAATTCCTCCTGCGTCTCAAAGATCGTTCCCTGATTGAGAGCGTATCCATCCCGGCCAAATCCCGCCTGACGGCTTGTCTGTCCACCCAGGTCGGCTGCCGCTATTCCTGCGCTTTTTGTGCGAGCGGGATCGCGGGTTTCAGGCGCAATCTTGATGCCGGCGAGATCATCGGACAGTTTCTGACCATCGCCGCCAATGTGCCCGGCGGCCATATTTCGAACGTCGTCTTTATGGGGACCGGAGAACCCCTGGATAATTACGAGAACCTTTTGCGGGCGATCCGGATCCTCAATGACGAACATGGTATCCGGTTAGGCGCCAGAAAAATGACGATCTCGACCTGCGGCCTGGCGCCGGCCGTCGAACGCCTGAGCCGGGAGAAGCTGCAGCTGGAGCTTTCCGTCTCTTTGCACGCGGCGACCGATGAGAAACGCAGCCGGCTTCTGCCCGTCAACAAACGTTTCCCGCTTGAGACGCTGATGCGCGCCCTGCGCGTGTATGCCCAGGCGACAAAGAGGAAAATTACTTTCGAATACGTGCTTTTGCGCGCCTTTAATACGACGGTGGAGGACGCGCAGGCGCTGATCGGCCTGATCCGGGGTCTCAATGCCCGCGTCAACCTCATTCCATTCAATCCGGCGGCGTCCCGCCTGGGATTCGAGCCGCCGGTGAAACTTGAAGTTTTGTTTTTCAAGAGCTATTTGGAGAAGCACGGCGTGGATGTGACCCTGCGCTTGCCGCGCGGCAGCGATATCAGCGCCGCCTGCGGCCAGCTTGTTTGGAAAACAATAGACAGTAGACAGAATGAGTGTTAAATGCGTTCTTGATTTTTTACTGAGTACTAGCTACTAACTACTGATTGCTTAGAAGGAGAAAGAAGATGGGCCCGAAAATACATACAACGGAGATAAAGGTGCGGTATGCCGAGACGGACAACATGGGGATCGTCTATTACGCCAATTATCTCGTTTGGTTCGAGGTGGGGCGTACGGAATATCTCTTGAGTCAGGGCATGGATTACAGGGATGTCGAGAAAGAAGGGTTGTTCATGGCCGTAGTCGAGGCCCGCTGTGTTTATAAAGCGCCGGCGCGTTACGGTGAGACCATCGTTGTCTCCACCTGGCCTGCGGCCGTCAGGAATTCCAGCCTGACGTTCGAATACAAAGTTACACGCAAAGGCGAAGATAAAGTCCTGTGTGAAGGATATACCTCTCATGTTTTGATCGATAAGGACCTGAAGCCGAGAAAGATCCCTGAAAAGATTAAGGCGCTTTTGAGTTGACGAGAAATGTCACTTTTTGTCCCAAGACTGCTTGTTTTTTTCTTGCCGGCGATATGCTGCGTTTGCATGGGCTGCTCCACGGCGCGTCCACCCGCCGCTCCTTCGGGGCCGGAAGCCGTTGTTGTCGATAGCGCCGAGGAAGCGCAGATCGGCCGCAGCATGGCCCAGTTGATCATCGCGCCGCGATATGCACCGTGGAATAATTCCGTCGAGCAGCGCCGCCTCAATGCCGTCGGCCGCAAGATCGCTATGGCTTCGGACAGGCCTGACATCGTTTATCATTTCCAGATTTTTGATAGTCCCGATTACGATGCCTTTGCGCTTCCCGGAGGCTACGTTTATCTGTCCCGCGGATTATATCAAGATCTGGATACTGACGGACGGGCAGCCATTGTCGCCCACGAGATCGCACATGTGGCGGTCCATCACACCGTCAAGCGCATGCAGTCTGTCTTGGGAGATGAGGTGTTTGTCGGTTTGGTATTGGCGGGTGTCGGGCAGAAAGACCCTCGGATCATCCGGATGGTCGCCGGCGCTTCGGATGCGGTTTTTGATCTCTTGGGCCGCGGCTATGGCCGCCAAGATGAGCTTGAGGCGGATGCACTCGCCGTGAAGTATCTGGCGCGCGCAGGATACGACCCCTACGCCCTGGCAGACACTCTGGAATTTCTGACGAAGGAAAAAAAGAAGGCGGGCAAGGCATTCGAGATACTGAATGCGCCTGTGCGTATGAGCGAGCGTATCAGAAGATCCAGAAAAGAGGCGGAGGATGCCGGTGCCGGTTTGGGGTTTTAGTCTTTTTTTAAAAAGTTTTATGCTATAATGATGCCTATGATGGATCAAGAAGAAGGCGGCGGATCAGAAATAAAATCCATCCTTATCATCGACGATGAAAAGGACATTCTTGATTCTCTTTCTGGGTATCTGGAGAGGAACGGTTATGACGTTGAGGCGGCTGATAACGGCGCAGAGGGGTTGAGGCTGGTTCGCGACCGTCGACCGGATCTCGTCATTCTGGATTTGATGCTGCCGGATATCGACGGCTCAGATATAGCGGCCCGCCTCCGGGAAGATCCTCTCACAAGCCGTATCCCCGTTATTTTTTTGACCAGCATTGTAAGAAAATCAGAACAGATGAAGCCGCGGCGCGTCACCAAGCGCTGCGTCGTGGCTAAGCCTTGTTCGCCTGCAGAGATCCTGGGGCGTGTCAGAGACATCATCGGTCCGCCCAGGGTCTCCTAGAGAGAACCGTGTCAAGTGAGCGCGTAGAAAATTTTTGAGACGCTGCCGATTCCCGGCGGCGTTTTTGCTAATCACCCTTGCCGGAGTTCCCTGCCCGCTGGGGACAGGCGAGGCCAGGCAGAGAGGCAGCTTTATGCGTCTTCAGGTATTTTTGTCGCACGCCGGCATCTGTTCCCGGCGCAAGGCCCTTGAGCCGATCCTGGCCGGCCGCGTGACCGTCAACGGCAAACAGGTCACAGAGCCGTCTTTCGATGTCCGTCCATCGTCGGACAAAGTCTTTTTTGACGGTCGTCCTGTCCATCTCCCCCAGAAGATTTATCTCCTTCTCCATAAACCTCAGGCGACAATGAGCACTGTCAGCGACCCCCATGCGCAAAAGACCGTCCTGGAGCTTGTCCCGAAGCACCTGAGAAGCGGGCTGCATCCCGTAGGCCGCCTGGATAAGGACACGACCGGGCTTTTGTTGTTGACCAACGACGGGGAATTGACGCATAAAATGAGCCACCCGTCCTATGAAGTGGAGAAGGTATACAGGGTTGTTTTGAACAGGGACGCCAAAGACAGCGATGTCCTTCAGATCAGTCGTGGCATTCTCCTCGAAGGGCAAGAGACATTGCCGTGCCGCATCGTCAGACAGGCGCCGAAGGAACTGGAAATGACGATCCATGAGGGCCGCAAGCGCCAAATCCGCAAGGTCTTTGCCCTCTTCCATTATCATGTCGAGAGGCTTAAACGTATCCGTCAAGGGAGTCTTGAGTTGGGCAGCCTGAAAGAAGGGGAATGGCGTTTTTTGACGCCCCAGGAAACGGCCAGGATCATGCAGGAGATCCGGAAAACGCCGAAAGGAAAAAAGACAAAATGACCGGTTCTGCATTGTCTCGCGCGCCGCGCATGGTTTTTTGCGACGCAAAAGGAGATGTGTTCGTCCACCCGTCGTTGAAGGCATTGGGGTTTGACGGTCAAGGGTTTGTTTTGCCCGCTTCGGAAGAATGGATCTCTTTGCCTGCGGGGAGTAGTTTTTTCTATCTGCCGGGTCATCGTGCTTTCGGTTTTGATCCCCTTGCCAGAAAAGCGGCTGTTCTCGAGGAAATACAGGGGCGAGGGGTCTATCCCGCTGCCGGTTTCATGGTTCCCGGCTATACGCGTCTTTATCTGCCGGCGGCCAAAAAATCCGACAGCCGGCTTACGCTGCCTCTGTGGCCTTATACCGCCGTCGGGTATGCCCGCGGAAGATTTGTGGCGGCGGCTGTCCGCATCGACGCCGGCACCAAGCAGAGGCCGTCTTGTTATACGGAAAGGCCGTCGATCATCAAGGGCATACGATGCCTGTCGCGGCGATATCCGTCCAATAGGCTCCTGAAACACCTCGGGCATTGCGCCCTGCAGTATAATTGCCGCAACGCGCAGAACCTTTTTCTTGGCCGCTGGGAAGCGCCCCTGCCCGTTTCTCCATCGTGCAACAGCCGCTGTCTGGGGTGTCTGTCTGCCCAGGACACCGACTGTTCGTCGTCCCATAGCCGGATTCGTTTTGTCCCTTCGGCCGGCGAAGTGGCTGAGATCGCCATCCATCATCTGAAGAATGCGCGCGTCCCCATTGTCAGTTTCGGCCAGGGATGCGAAGGCGAGCCGCTTCTGGAGGTCGATGTCCTCCAGGAAGCCATTATACGGATGCGGCGCGCCACGAAAAGAGGGACCATCCATCTCAACACCAACGGATGCGATGCGGTCCGCATCAAGGCATTGGCGGCCTGCGGTCTTGACAGCGTGCGCATCAGCATTAACAGTTTCCATCCGCGCCGCTACGAAGCCTACTACAGGCCTCGGGGCTATGCGTTCAGTGATGTGATCGCCAGCATCAAGGAAGCTAAAAGCAACGGACTGTTCGTTTCCCTGAATTATCTGACTTTTCCCGGTTTCACCGACGACGCGGATGATGTTGCGCGGCTCGTTTATTTTTTGAAAAAAGGAAACGTGGATCTGCTCCAGCTAAGGAATCTGTGCATCGATCCGGAGGTTTTCTCTGAAAAGATGACGTTGGCAAACGGCCGGCCTGTCGGGATCCTGCGCATGATCCGCCGGATACGGCAGGAGGTCCCGCGGCTACGACTAGGCTATTTCAATCTTCCGAAAGAAAATTTCCGGCTTTCTCTTTAGACTGGAACGCGTTATAAGAATATGTTACACTTATATTTATGAACAATCTCTGCAGAATGAGCAGGCGCCTCAAACATTGCGCCGCACGGCTGCATTTTGCGGCGGGACTTGATAGAAGAAGGTTTTCTTTCAGGACAGGGTTCACTCTTCTTGAGATTGTCATTATTGTCGTTGTCACTTCCATTCTGGCCTCTCTTGCCGCCGTTTCTTATTTCCACGTCACCTCTAAAGCCCAAGATGCCGAAGCCCTCAATAATCTCGCCGCTGTCCGTAAGGCGCAGTTGTCGGAAGCGGCCGCGAAGGGGGCGTTCGTCAACGCGACGAATACCCAGGAGATCAACGAGCGTCTCACGGAAGTGCAGATTGAAGATAAGGATTTCACGTATAAGATCGTCAATGTCACGGCCGATGATTTTGCGGCTGTCGCCGAGCGTGTCGACGAAGAAAAGGCGCAGGAGAAACCGATTGTCATTGCCATGTATGCCGATGGTCATGTCGGCTATACCTATGCCGCAGGCTCTTCCTCCGGCGGAGGTTCTTCTTATGGCGGAGGCGGCGGTTCTTCAGGAGGTGGTTCGTCCGGCGGGTCTTCAGGCGGTTCCTTGGGCGGCTCCTCCGGCAGCAGCGGCTCTTCTGGCAGCGGTTCGTCGGGGGGCAGTTCATCTACAGGGTCTTCAGGAGACGGTTCCTCCGGGGGCAGCACAGGCGGCGGCACCGTCGCCGCCATGGGGTTCACTTATCCACCCGTTGCGACAGGGAACGACGGTTTTGTCACTATCGGTTGGGCCGGGATCGGTATTTATCCGGATTCTTATAATATCTACAGGTCGACGTCGGCGGCGGGCGAGTTCGAACTGCTTTATGAAAATTGGTACGGCACAACCGATTATTATACGGATTTGACCGTCACCAATGATACGACGTATTATTACCGGATCGATGCCTATTACGGCGAACAGGCCACCTATTCCTCCGAAGTCTTTTCCGCAACGCCTTCGGCAACGTCCCAATACGCCCTGCAGGCCGCAGAGGCCTTGTTGGAATTGGCGACCAGCCCTACGGGGGCGACGATTGCAGAGATCATTTTATTGTATGACGTGAAGGTGGGGTTCGGCAATTGCGACAATTCGGTTGCGGCGTGGTACGAACCTCTTTTTAACACCATCAGGATCAATCTGGATGAATTTTCGAGTACGGCGGAAGTGCAGGCGGCCATCCTGGCCCACGAAGGGACCCATGCCTGGTGGACCAACGACACAAGCCAGGGCCAGCCGGAACGCGGCGAGAATTTGGGAGACAGCATCGATCAGGAGTACAATGCCTTTTTGAACGGCG
>Ga0172367_10000639_pt1 | contig 53609 bp, 39 predicted proteins | sample Lak10m_FD_114542 | JGI IMG/M metagenome (GOLD analysis project Ga0172367, IMG submission 114542) | Freshwater microbial communities from Kabuno Bay, South-Kivu, Congo - kab_022012_10m | ecosystem: Environmental > Aquatic > Freshwater > Lake | place: Democratic Republic of the Congo: South-Kivu... | reverse complement strand
GTTCGACGACGCGCTTCCCGACTCCGGCGGCGGTTGAGTAGTCGAGTAAGCCTTTGTGTCCCTCAGGCGAATCCAATGAAACGGCTACGCCGCGCACGCCCGCAATAACGGCTTCCATGGCGGCAGTGACCGTGCCGGAGTAGGTCACATCATGCCCGACGTTTGCGTTTGGGTTGATGCCCGAAACGACGATATCAATCGGGTCTTCGATGAGTCCAAGCAAAGGCAAAGCGACGCAGTCCGATGGTGCGCCATCCGAAGCGAACGCGGAGGTGCCATCTGCGAGAGTCACTTCTTTGACGCGCAAGGGACGTTCCATGGTTTTGACATGTCCAGATGCAGACCAGTTTTTATCCGGTGCAAAGACGGTTACTTTTCCGAGTTTGCGCATTTCCTGCGCGAGAGCGAGGAGTCCGGGGGCGGTGATGCCGTCGTCGTTGGTTACGAGAATGTGCATGGGTTTGATTTTCCGATTTGAGATTAGAGATTGGTAATTGGTGATTAGTAATTGAATTATACGCCATGCGATTGGCAAACAAAAACGCCCTGCTTTGTGGGCAGAGCGCATTAGGGACGATAGACGATGGACGATTAACCATGGACAGGCACAGATCTTCTGTCGTCTGCGGTCTATCGTCTATGGTCGATTAGGGAAGGAACATGATAACAGCAGTAATCCCCAACCCAACCAATGTTCCCTTGACGACGACTTTCATTGCCTGACGTTTGATCTTGGCATCTTCGGCTGAGTCTTTGACCCGTTCGTATTTATCTGAGGTGCGGCGTACACTACGCGCGGCGAGAGCTACTCAGGTTTTGTCGAGGGCTTGAAAGATGGAAACGGCGCCGGAGGAGAACATGGCGAAAAGCGGCAGTCGCCAGAGTTTGTCCGCGCCGAAGTAGAGCATGGCGGCGAGGATGCCAAAGGTGATCACAAGTTGGAGGATGCCGAAGTCCATGCGTTTCTTGCGCTCGGTGGGGCTGATATTCGGCACACAGGCATCGCCTGTGCTATTGCCTTCGGGGTTAAAGACGATCTTGGGTGCGGGTTCGCTCATACAAATCCTTTTCGTGGGATAGAGACGCTCCCAGTTATGGAATTTTTACTGGAGTTTTCAAGCTGCGTGCAACCAAATTTATAAAGTGGCGTACATCTTCTCAGCGTACTCTAAATCTTAACCAACTGATGTTACGCACTCACACTTCGACTGCGGGCGGGAAAGAACACCCGCCCTCCGCTCAGCGCGAACTTCGTCCTTGGCGAAGTCGAAGGACATGACATGGAATATCCCTGTTCTGCGTAACATCAGTTAAATAAGTAGATAGGAATTTATATGAAAGCGATCATTGCAGAACGATACGGCACACCTGATGTGCTGGAGTTCAAAGAAATAACAAAACCTGCCCCAAAAGACAATGAAGTGCTGGTGAAAGTCCATGCGGCATCTTTAAACATGTTTGACTGGCATTTATTGACCGCAGATATCTTTTTAGTTCGCCTGAATATGGGTTTGTTCAAACCGAAGAACAGAATCCCCGGCGCAGATGTTGCCGGAAGCGTGGAGGCTGTTGGTAAAAATGTGACCCAATTCAAGGTTGGGGATGAAGTCTATGGCGACCTGGCAGCAAGCGGCTGCGGCAGTTTCGCAGAATATGTGGCTGTGCCTGAAAAAGCGCTGGCATTAAAACCGGTCAACCTGACCTTTGAAGAGGCGGCGGCTTTCCCGATGGCGGCAGTGACAGCCTTGCAAGGTCTGCGCGATGCAGGCAAGATCGAAGCTGGGCAAAAGGTGTTGATTCAAGGGGCTTCAGGCGGGGTCGGTTCGTTTGCAGTGCAGATCGCCAAATCTTTCGGCGCAGAAGTGACCGCAGTATGCAGTACCCGCAATGTGGAACAAGCCCGTTCACTCGGCGCGGATCATGTCATTGATTACACTCAAGCAGATTTCACAAAGAACGGGAAACGATACGATATGATCTTTGCCGCCAATGGCTACCGCACATTGGAAGAATACAAAGATTCGCTTGCCCCCAAAGGAATCTATGTGATGGCGGGCGGCGCGACCAAACAGATTTTCGAAGCACTGCTGCGCGGATCATTCCTCTCTGAAAAAGACGGCAGGAAATTAGGGGCATTCTCGGCACAGCCCAAGCAGGCAGACCTTATCTACCTAAAAGGTCTGGCAGAGGCAGGTAAGCTCAAGCCGGTGATCGATAAACGCTATCCATTAAGTGAAACCGCGCAAGCCCTTCGCTATCTCGGAGAAGGACATGCGCGCGGGAAAGTGATCTTAACCGTGGCAAACTGAGCCTGTAGGTCAGGCTTTTAGCCTGACGCACTTTGGGATTTTATAAAAGGCGGGTTGAAAACCCGCCCTGCAACAATCAACCAACCATATCACCTTCCCCAAATCGCTAAAAAAACAATATACTACCCACATGCCTTCCACTTTACCAATTTTGCGGGCGCGAAGAACACGCAGACTCAACAAACAAAAACGCAGCGAGAACCGTTCACGCAACACTGTTCTAAGCGTGGGTTTACTACTTTCCATCTTGCTTGGGTCTGCCATTATCCTCGGCGCATTCGCATATGCAGAAACTACCCGCGATCTACCCTCCACTGTCATTCTTCCGCGCCTGCTCAACCCGCCCGACGGGTTGCTGCTGCAACCCACCCGCATTTACGACCGCACCGGCTTGCAATTGCTTGCCACCTTTGCGCCGTCTGAATCGCCGCGCCGCTACATTCCCATCAGCGAGCAGAACGCGCAGTATATTCCGACGCAGATGATCAATGCCATCATCGCCGCCGCCGACCCGCAGTTCAACAAACATTCCGGTTACTCGCTCGAAGGTCTCACCAACCCAGACCTGCACCCAACCCTCGCTCAAAAACTCGCCATCGACCTCATGCTCTACAACGAGCCGCCTACCTTCACACGCGCCGTCCGCGAACGGTTGCTTGCCGCGCAGATCACATCTCAATTCGGGCGCACGCAGGTCGTGGAGTGGTATCTCAACAGCGCAAACTTCGGTAACCATGCCTACGGTCTCGATGCCGCCTCGCAGCTATATTTTGGAAAACCTGCCAGCGAGCTTACCCTCGCCGAGTGCGCCATCCTCGCCGCTGTCAGTGAAACGCCCGCCCTCAACCCGCATGATGCCCCGCTCGTTGCCATTCAACGCGGACGGGAAGTGCTGTATGTGATGCACGATCTCGGATTGGCTCCACCTACAGAAGTTGCTCAAGCCCTCGTAGAGAATCCGCCCTTCGCCGCACCGCCGCAGACTCCGCCCGTAGTTGCTCCTGCCTTCGTCAACCTTCTCCTCGCTCAAATCGATTCGCAGGTCTCACGCTCTCGCGTAGAACGGGGTGGCATCATCGTTATTGCTACGTTGGATTATGACTTGCAAAAAGATGCCGCCTGCCTCACCGAAGTGTATGCGGCGCGTCTTGCCGGTTTGCCCGAAAAAGATTGTGAAGCGGCGCGTGTTTTACCGTCTCTGCCGCCTGCCGATGCCTACCCTGATTCATCCGCGAGTGTTGTCGTTCTCGACCCGAACACGGGGCAGGTTCTGGCGATGGTGGGGGAGACCGTTCAAGGCGTAGAAACCCCTCTGGTCAGTACACACAGCCCTGGGTCGAGCCTGGATGCGTTTGTCTACCTCACAGGATTCACTCGCGGCTTGAGTCCCGCTTCATTGGTTTGGGATATCCCCGGCGTTGAAAATATCCAAAACTTTGACGGGGAATATCATGGACCGATGCGTTTGCGTATGGCGCTGGCGAACGATTATCAGGTTCCGGCGGCGAGATTGCAGTCACAGATGGGCGCTGAGAATGTGGCGAAGATCGCTTCGTCTTTCGGGTTGGATGTGAACCCCGCGACCGGTTCGGAAGAAGTGGGCGTCCTTGAACTCGCCAGTGCGTATGGTTCGTTTGGTACGCAGGGTGTGCGCTTTGGTCAGTATGTGAATGATGAATTTTCGCCGGTGACGGTTTTGCGGGTGGAAGGTGTGGATCATGGTGTGCTACTCGATTGGTCTTTGCCTGAAGCCCAAACGGTGGTGACGCCTGCGATGGCGTACTTGATGACGAATGTGTTGAGCGACGAGCCGGCTCGTTGGAATACCTGGGGGCAGCAAAATGTGCTGGAGATCGGCAGACCCGCCGGAGTGAAGCCCGGGCAGACGGCGGATGGCAAAGATGCCTGGGTGGTTGGGTATACCCCGAAAATTTCGGTTGCCGTGTGGACGGGTGTGCGCGGTGAAGAGGATGCGCTCACGCCGCGATACCCGGCTTCGTTATGGAGTGCGCTGACTCAGATCGCCTCTGAGGGTTTTCCTGAAGATGGCTGGTCTGCGCCGCAGGGCATTTCTCCGATGACGGTTTGTGACACCAGCGGAATGCTGCCCACGCAAGAATGCACCACGTTGGTGACGGAAATCTTCCTCAACGGCAGTGAGCCGACACAGGCGGATAATATGTTCGAGGAACTTTCGGTTAACCGTGAAACGGGGCTGCTTGCCACGGTGTTCACTCCGCCCGAGTTGGTGGATCGGCGTATTTATATGCTCATCCCTGATGAAGCGCGTGATTGGGCGCGGTCGGCAGGGGTTGCCATCCCGCCGGAATCATACGATGCCATTCAGGCGCCGCCTGTCAAGCCGTATGCCAACATCACCGCCCCTCAATTATTTGCGGATGTAGATGGCAAGGTGTTGATTCTTGGCACGGCGTCTGGGGAGGGGTTTCAATCGTATCGGGTGCAGGTGGGCAAGGGACTCAACCCGCAGGAGTGGGTTCAACTCGGAAACGATGTCACCACGCCCGTGGATGGCGGTCCGCTTGCCGAGTGGGATACGACTGGGCTGGAAGGTTTGTACGCTGTGCAATTGATCGTCATCCGCGAAGATAAGAAGGTAGATACAGCGGTCATTCAAGTGACTGTGAAGTAGAGTTATTTCACCAGAGATAAACAGTGATGAACAAAGATGTCCATCACTGTTTATCCCCGTTTATCATGGTGGATTTGATGTTGTGAGGTTGGTATTAAACCGCGAAGAAAAATCTTGAAACTTAGCGACCTTGGCGCTCTTCGCGGTGAAAAAGGTTGTCAGAGAAACACCAAACAGAAAGACCCGGCTCGTCACCGGGTCTTTCTCGTTTTTTATTAATCGTTACTTCTTTTTCTTCCCGGCAACTTTCTTTGCGGGGGCTTTCTTGGTCGCTGTTTTCTTTACGACTTTCTTCGTGGCGGGCTTGGCTTTCTTGCTCTTTACGGATTTCGCAGCACGTTTTACGGGAGCCACGGGCAGAGCTTCCAACTCACTCACCAGTTTTTCCAACACATCGAAACCACCTTGCCAGAATTTCGGGTCGCGGATGTTGATTCCGGCTTCGCTCAAAATTCGTTCGGGGGCTTCTGACCCGCCCGCGGAAAGGATCTTGAGGTACTTCGGTTTGAAGGATTCACCTTCGGCTTTAAATTGCTGGTACAGAGCCAGAACAAGCAACTGACCGAAGGCGTAGGCATACACATAGAAAGGGACCTGGTAAATGTGCGGAATACCGACCCATTCCCATTTGAACTCGTCACTCACCTCAAGCGTGTCGCCAAACTGTTCCTTGAGGTTTTCAAGATAGGCGTTGCTCAGGTCATCTACTGAGGCGTTCTTCTGTACCATTTCATGCGCAGTCTTCTCGAACAAGGCAAAATAAGATTGGCGCATGATGGTGGCGTAGGCGTCATCCATCTGTTTGAAGAGAATGTCGCGGCGTACGGTCTCATCGGTCTCTTCAGTGAGAAGTTTGTCGATCAAGACCATTTCGGCAAAGGTGGATGCGGTCTCTGCCAACGGCAGGGATGAATGGAAGGTGAATACGCTATGGTGTTCCGCCAGCATTGCATGAATGGCATGACCAAGTTCGTGGGCGAGGGTGGCAACTTCACGTCCCGTTCCCTGATAGTTGACCAACACATAGGGTGTTTCTTCGGGTAAAAAGCCCCAACAAAATGCGCCGCCGCGCTTGCCCTTGCGAATTTCACTGTCAATGCGGCTTTGGTCGAACACACGCCTGGCGAGCTCCGCCACTTTGGGGGAGAAGTTGTTGAAGGCATCAAGCACCATCGTCACGGCTTCATCCCATTCGTAGGTTTTCTTCGAGGCGGCAATCGGCGCGTAGATATCGTAACGGCACATCTGCTTTACGCCGAGGTGTTTGGCTTTCATCTTGAAGTAACGCTGGAAGATACCCACATTTTTGCGCGCCACAGAGAGCAGGGCTTCCACGGCTTCATCGGGAATGTCATTATTCAGGTTGCGCGGGGCAATCGAATTCTTGAACTTGCGCAGGTTGACGTTCTCGCTGTGCCAGTCGCGCAAAATGGTCTGGTAGATCTGCCCAAGGATGGGACCATCTTCAGCATAGATCTTGAACTGCGATTGGTAGCTGGCGGCACGCACGGCGGGGTCGGTGCTGTAGCGGTAGGAAAATAACTCTGCGGCGGTCATTTCCTTTTCTTTGCCGCCGACTTTCATCTTGAACATGTAGCGGTTCGTAATGGAGTCGTACAGGTTGCCGAGCGCGTTCACACCGGTCACATTCTTGAGGTTAACCACCTTTTCTTCGGCTTCGCTCAAGGTGTGCGGTTTGAAGTTGCGCATTGCTTCGAGATAGTAGCGATAATCGCCAGAGGCGTCCATCAGCCGCCTGGAGTTTTCTTCATCCAGGTCTTTCCACCACAGCCCGAAGAACAAGGTGCGGTTTTCGATCTCGGCAAGGAATTGCATGGCGCGCGCCTGCAAAGCCTGTGCTTTTTGGTCTTGTGTATCGGCGGTAAAGGAAAGCCCTGCGAACGAATAAAGTTTATTGCCGATGCGCGTCATCGCCTCGCTGGCTTTCAATACTTCCACGAACTGGTTGGCGGGCATGTCTGGTTTAAGCTTGTCGCGCACGCCTTCAAAGGACGCCACTTGCTCTTCGATCATGTCGAAGGCACTTTGCAGTTCCGGGCTGTCATAACCCGGGTAGATTTGGGTAAGGTCCCACTTGGAAAGTTTATATGCCATCATGTCTCCTTGTGTTTTGGGCTTGCAATATCTCCTGATATTGCCGTTATGGTTGAAAGATAAAGTCCGACATCGGGAGATGTCGGACTCCGTTTTACAAACTTGAACGAACGTGCATGATATCGCCATCGTTGACGATGTATTCCTTGCCTTCGAGGCGGAACTTGCCTTTTGCCTTCGCCTCATTCATGGACCCGAGAGTGACGAGGTCTTCATATGCCACCACCTCGGCTCGAACGAATCCACGCGAAAGATCGGTGTGAATTTCACCCGCCGCTTCCTGAGCGGTCGCCCCGCGATGCGTGACCCATGCCCGCACTTCATCCTCACCAACGGTGAAGAAGGTCTGTTCGTTCAGTAGTTCATAAGAGAGGTTGATCATGCGGTTGAGGCTGAGTTCTTTGATGCCGTATTCATCCATAAATACAGCCGCATCATCAGGCGGCAGTTGGGCGATCTCCATTTCAAGTTTACCCATCAACGCCACCGATGGATGATCGAGCTTTGCCTCTGGCGCAGAGTCGCCTTCGCCAAGGTTGAACACGGTTAACAAACGCTTGCGGGTGAGTAGACCGAAGCTGGAAAGTTCTTTCTCTTCATCGGGGGTGTATTCAAGATCACGCAGGGGCTTGTTATCAGAGAGAGCCGCGTGCATTTTTTCAAATAGTTCAGTGTGGCGGGCGTTCAATGTTTTATCGGTGCCGCCCTTTTTGCGCTCGTCTGTTAGGCGTTCCAGCTTGCGTTCTACAGCGATGAGATCATTTAAGAGCAGTTCGCTTGTCATTGTATCCACATCGCGCAGCGGATTGATACTGCCATTCGGGTGGGCTACATTGTCGTTTTCAAAGGCGCGTACAACCAAGATCAGTGCATCCATTTGGTTGAGGTGATTCAATAATTGACCTGAAATTCCGGTTTTGGCAGAGCCGCTATCCAAACCGGCGATGTCGGCGTAGGCTACTTTGGTGTAGATCGTTTTGCGCGGGTTGAACATTTTGGAGAGCGTGTCCACGCGCGGGTCGGGCACATCCACTACGGCTTGGTGAACTTCGATGCGTCCGGCTGAGGCGGTGGTGGGGGCGTTGCCACGGGTGAGGGCGTTGAAGAGGGTGGTTTTTCCAGATTGGGGCAGTCCGATAATTCCTAGTTTCATTCTTGACCTTATGTTTGGGAGTGGTATACTTGCGTTCGCCCCGTGAGATTGGGGCAGACAATCAAGCCGAAGTGGCGGAATAGGCATACGCGCACGACTCAAAATCGTGTTCCCTCCGGGAATGAGGGTTCGATTCCCTCCTTCGGCACAGCGGATTATACCGCACCCCTTTGCAGCGTCCTCCGAAATGGAGGACGTTTGATTTTTATATAAATCCCCTCTCTGGTAATTGACTTGTATCTGGCGGGGTTATAGAATGAAAAAGGATGGTAACGGAACTTCCATTTTATGCGTATATATTATTACAGCAGCGAAGTTGCTCCCCGCGCCGGGGAGGGCAGTTTTGAGCGTGACCTTGGCTGTAATAATAGGTATGTCTCTGTTTAGCAAAAGGCAGGTTTGACGTGAAGCTCCAATTCTTCTTTATTCTGTTTGATCTTCTCATACTTTTGGCGTATCCCATCGTGTATGTATTTCACCGCCTTCGCAGGATGAAGGGTGGAGTAAAATAGACGCATAACAAAAACTCACCACATTCCGGGAGGTTTTTATGGCGTCGTACAACGAGGTTCTGGCAGTTATTCTTGGGGGAGGTCGTGGAGCGCGTTTATATCCGCTCACACAAATGAGGTCGAAACCAGCCGTCCCCATTGCTGGAAAATACAGGCTCATTGATATTCCCATTAGTAATTGCATCAATTCAGAGATTTTTCGTATTGCGATCCTGACGCAATTTAACTCGGTCTCTTTGCACCGGCATATTACCCGCACCTACAATTTCGATTCGTTCCATCAAGGTTGGGTGCAGATCTGGGCTGCCGAGCAGACGATGGACAGCGCTGACTGGTATCAGGGCACAGCCGATGCCGTCCGCAAGCAGATGATGGAAATTCTGGCAACGGGTGCAAGCTATGTGCTTATCCTTGCGGGGGATCATCTTTATCGCATGAACTACAAGGCGATGGCGGAATTTCACTGGAACAATAAGGCAGATATCACCGTCGCGGTGCAGCCGGTTGCGAAGGAAGAGGCAAGCCGCTTTGGAGTCTTGAAGCGTGAATCCGATGGGAAGATATCCGATTTCTTTGAAAAGCCAAAAGACCCGGATACCCAGAAGAAATTTGTCAGTCGCGACGATCCCGAACGACCGTACCTGGGTTCGATGGGTATTTATATGTTCAATACCAGGGTGCTTGCAGATTTGATCGATAAATTCCCTGACCATGATGATTTTGGCGGGGATATTATTCCGGCGGCGATAAAGACCCACCAAGTGTACGGGTTCGATTTTGATGATTACTGGCAGGATATTGGAACGATCCGCTCTTTTTATGAAACTAATTTGATGTTGACGCGCGCAGACGCGCCTTTTAATTTTTACGATGCAAAATTGCCCATTTATACAGATACCCGCTATCTTCCAGCTTCGATTGTAGAGGATAGCAAGCTCAAGGATGTGTTGGTTGCAGAAGGCTGCCGGGTATTGAAATCGGACATTGAGCATTGTATTCTGGGCATTCGTACGCAAATTTCCACTGGTTGTGTGATCAAAGATTCTATTGTGATGGGGTCAGATTATTTTGAACGCGACTGGGGCGGGCTTCCTATTGGGGTTGGAGCAAATTGTCATATTGAGGGCGCGATCCTTGATAAGAATGTGCGTATTGGCGAAAATGTAACCATCAAGCCGTTTCCGCGTAATACGGAAATTGATAATGAAAAGTGGTATGTTCGTGATGGTATTGTCATTCTGCCGAAAGATGTGGAAATACCCTCCGGCACGGTCATTGCACCATAAATTACAAGACCCTGAAGTTCATGCCTTCAGGGTCTTGTAATTTCACTCAATTGCAATATTGTTTTCATCTATATATGGCAGGGTGGCAATAAATTTATGCTATACTCGCCGTTAATATGAATTCAACGCGCGAATTCTGGCAACGCTGGGCTGAAACCCTGCGCCGCTACCAACTTGATGAGCTTGTCGCCTCGTTCCTTGAAGCAGGAAGTCCGTTTACCCTGCTCGGTGCACAGGCGATTTATTTTAGCGGCGGTTTTATCAAAAATGACGCCCTCTCTGCGCTTGCCGGAATGCTTGAAGATGAAACAGAAACCCGTGCATTTGCCGCGTTTATTACCAGGAACCCATGAACGCATTTATTATTCTCATTCTTGCTGTTGTTTTGCTTGGTGTGGTTACGCTGTGGAAGCGCCGGTCTTCTTCTGCCGTAAGGGAGATTCCAGCTTTCACTCGCCTCATCCGTTCATTGGGGCTTAGCATCGAAGATGGAAAACGCCTGCATATTTCCCTTGGACATGGCAGAATGACGGACGGACGCGGTGGGTCTGCGTTTGCCGGTCTGGCGCTCCTTCGGAATGTTGCCGAACGTACTTCGGTGAGCGATATGCCTTCAGTGGCTTCGGCAGGCGACTCGACGCTTGGTTTATTGACCCAGGATACATTGGAGGCTGGCTATCAAGCAGCGGGGGTTGAAGATGCTTACGTTCATACCATTGGGCGGGTGACAGGACTTACACCTTTTAGTTATGCGGCGGGTGCAATGTATATTTCACAAAATGAAAATGTTTCCACGACCATTGTGCTTGGCAATCTCGGCTCAGAGGCGGGGCTAATCGCTGATGCTTCTGAACGTGCCAATGTTCCCCTGATCGGATCATCCGATGATCTTGTTGGACAATCCATACTTTTTACAAGCGCCCAAGAAGCCCTGATTGGCGAAGAGTTATTTGCGACAGGCGCCTATCTGAATGACGATGCGGTTTATTCTGCCAGCCTGACCGTGCAGGATATTTTCCGTTGGATCATTATTGTGGGATTGATAGTGGGCGCAGGGTTGAAATTCATAGGGATTATATAATGCGTGTAGTCTCTGCTGTTATTGCCATCGCTGTAGGTTTGCTCGTTCTTTTGGGGTATTTTCTGCCGATGGCTGTTCCAATTCAAACCATACTGTTGGAATGGGCGGTTATTTTTGTGGCTGTAGCAGCAGTGGTTGGTGTCATAAACCTTGCAACAGTCCATGCGGATAAAGTACGCCGTCGCGCAAAGGATGGCATTTATAGCGCCATGTTAGTCATGGGGTTGATCGTAGCGGCGGGCTTGGGGCTGGTATTGAAACCACAAAATTCATTTATGCAGGCAATTTTCCTGAATGGGATCATTATTCCAGTGGAAGCTTCTTTGCTTGCGCTTCTCACCGTCACTTTACTTTACACTGCCATACGCCTTTTGCGCCGCCGCGCAGATGCAATGAGCATTACTTTTATCGCTACCGCGTCCTTGATCTTTTTCGCTTCTGCCACGCTCCCATTTGGAGATATGCCCATTTTGGGCACACTCATCCGCCCGTGGGTTTCGCAAATTCTGGCTCTTGGCGGCGTGCGTGGAATTTTGATCGGTGTTTCGCTTGGTACGCTCCTCACTGGTTTGCGTGTGCTGTTCGGCATAGACCGACCATATGGGGGTAAATAATGACTGATACAAGAGTATGCCCGCAATGCGGAAGGGAGAACCCGGTTGGGCAAAAATCTTGCTCCAACTGTCAAACCCCGCTGGCAACAGATGCCCTCTTCGCGCCTGGACAATCGCCAAAACAAGTAGATACAGGTGAACTTGAGCCCATGCTGCCTGAATGGCTTCGTAGCGCCCGTTCGGATGCAAAAGCAGCGGATGAAACTTCTTCTAAAATAGAAGTTCCTCCAATTGAGCAGCAACCCCGCCAACCGGCTCCTAAACCCGCTGTGCCTGCTTCAAATATGGACTTTTTATCTGGCTTGCAATCTCAGGCAGATGATGAAGACGACGAAGACATACCAGACTGGCTAACCAGTATTACAGGCGCAGGAAAGCCCAAAGAAACAGTTCAAACGGGAGCCCCCACTGATTCTGCGGAAGGTATCAAATGGACGGAATCTTCCGAGGGTGAATCGGATTGGCTTGCCGGGCTTCAGAACTCTTCCACTATCAGTAGTGATGAAAAAGATGAGTTAACCGACTTTTTGCAAGATACACCTGCACAACAAGCTCCGGCTTTTGATCAGGCGGCTTTTTCTGAGACATCTGCGTTTACTGATGGTTCTTCAGATTGGTTCAGTGCAGAAGATGACAAGCAACCCAAACCAGCGGATACCGGCTCTTTCGGGTCTTCAAACTGGTTCGACCAGCCTCAGGGTGAATCTAACTCGTCTGCGGCTTTTAACTTGGGCAGTGAAGATACTCCCGATTGGCTGAAAGAAATGTCTGGCGGCGAAGTTGAAGCCCCCGCCGAATTGCCGTCGGCACAGCCCTCGTCTGGTGCATTTGACTTTGGCAAAGACGACACCCCCGATTGGCTGAAAGAAATGTCTGGCGGCGAGGCTGAAGTCCCCGCCGAATTACCGTCAGCGCAGCCATCGTCTGGTGCATTTGACTTTGTCAAAGACGACACCCCCGATTGGCTGAAAGAAATGTCTGGCGGCGAGGCTGAAGTCCCCGCCGAATTACCGTCAGCGCAGCCATCGTCTGGTGCATTTGACTTTGGCAAAGACGATACTCCCGACTGGCTGAAAGAAATGTCTGGCGGCGAGGCTGAAGTCCCCGCCGAATTACCGTCAGCACAGCAAGCGTCTGGTGCATTTGACTTTGGCAGTGACGACACCCCCGATTGGCTGAAAGACATGAGTGGAGGGGTGGCTCCTTTCGTTGAATCCGCTCAAAGTGAGTCTGATCCGCTTTCTTCTACTACATCCTATGAAGAACCTTCATGGTTGTCTCCCGAAGCATCCTCTGTTGTTGATCCTTTTGGTTCTGCATTAGAAGGTGAAGATGTAAAAGATGAGCGCGCTGCGGGGGATGGGCTCTTTAGCGCTGTTCCCGATTGGCTGCGTTCTGCTGCCCCAGAGTCAACTATTTTTGACGAACCTGAAAAAAATAAACTTGAAGAAGAACTGCCTGCCTCAGTGCCCTTTGCCGAGACGCCTGCCTTTGATACCAACCTGCCAGATGGCAATGACGCGCTTTTTACTGAGATGCCCGATTGGCTTTCTGATGCGATGGAAAGCCCCGCCACACCCGAACCGATTATGGGTTCAGATGCGCTTGCTCCGAATGAGTTGCCCTCATGGGTGGAGGCGATGCGTCCGGTAGAACAAACCCCCAATGCCAATGAAGGTATGGCGTTGGCTTCTGCCTTATCTGGTAATAGTAATGAGCCTGCTGAAGTGCAGGGAGTATTCGCGGGTCTTTCGGGTATATTGCCTGTGGGCGCTGGTTTTGCCCCTACAAGCAAACCCAAAGTTCATTCTATTAAATTAAATGCCGACGAAGATCAACTCAAACAAGCGGGTATTCTCGAACAGATTCTCGCCGCAGAAACTTCTCCCGTCACTCTTGCTTCTGAAAGTGTGATGCGTTCTTCGCGTGTTCTGCGTTTCGGTTTGGCGTTTGTTATGGTGGTTTCTGCCTTTTTATTCGCTTTCATGGGGACGCAGATTTTTTCCATGCCAGTTGGGGCACCCAATGAACTTAAGACGGCGGTTTCCATTGTGCAATCCATCCCGCCAGATGCGCCTGTTCTGGTCGCTTTCGATTACGACCCCGCCCGCGCTGGCGAAATGGAAGCTGCTGCCGTGCCCTTGTTTGACCATATGATGATTCTTAATCATCCCCGCCTGACTTTTATCTCCACCAATGAATATGGCTCGGTACTTGCTGAACGCTTCATTTCTGGACCTTTGGCTGGGCGCGGCTACCAAAGCGGAGTTACCTACCTGAATTTGGGCTACCTCTCCGGCGGACATATGGGCATACGCTCATTTGCCCAAAACCCCGCCCAAACGATCACGTTTGATACCTCCAACCAGTTTGCATGGACACAGCCCCCCTTGCAAAATGTAACGGCTCTTAATCAATTTGCCGCTATTATCCTTGTTACTGACGATGCCGAGGCTGCCCGTGCATGGGTGGAGCAAACGCAGGAACTGCGCGGGGCAACTCCATTCCTTGTGGTATCCAGTGCGCAAGCTGCACCAATGATCCAGCCGTATTTTGAATCGAATCAGGTGCAGGGGGTGGTCTCTGGTTTATATGGCGGGGCAATCGTCGAACGCCAGTACAACAATGGCAGCCCCGGCACAGCGCGCAGGTATTGGGACGGATATTCTGCCGGTATGTTAATCGCTGCATTACTTGTCTTTGGAGGCGGTTTGGTAAACCTGTTCCTTGGTATGCGTGATCGTGCTGCAAAGAGGGAGGGATAGCTCATGGTATTCTCTCTTGATCTGATCACGGGTCTGTTGAGCTTTCTGTTTACACTTATGGTGTTGAGTTACCTCATCGGCGATAACCCGCTGTTTAAGATCGCCGTTTATCTTTTTGTTGGAGTTTCCTCAGGGTATGCCGTTGCCATTATCTTCTGGCAGGTAATTTTCGCAAAACTATTGTTACCCACCATCACCGTTCTACAAACAGGCGCATATGATGTTGGGATGATCCGGCTGGTCGTTCCATGGCTTGGATTGTTCTTTATATTGATGAAGGCATCTCCCCGATTTTCTGGAGCATCCCGAATGGTGATGGCGTTTTTGGTGGGGGCGGGGGCGGCTGTGACCCTTGTGGGTACATTGACCGGCACGCTTCTACCGCAGATTGCTGCCACCATTAATGTCTTCGATCTGGATGTGGCGCAGGCGCGGAACATCAACGTCTCTGAGGTGTTGGGAAGCGGCTTGGTCGTACTGATTGGGGTGGTTACATCTTTGGCATACTTCCATTTTGGCGCCCGCCGCCAGCAGGACGGCACAATTCACCGTCTGGGTTTTATTGAGGTGACAGCCTGGGTGGGGCAATTCTTTATCGGCATTACATTAGGCGTAGTCTTTTCCGGCGTATTTGCCTCGGCGTTGACCACCTTGCTTGAACGCGCCTTTTCCATTGTTCAATTTATCAACACACTGATCGGGGTTCCATAGCTATTATGCCCACTTCATTGGTCACCGGTAATTCCCTGCTTGCAATCGATGTCGGCGCATCAACCACCCGTGCCGTGTTATTTGACGTAATCGAAGGCGAATATCGCTTTGTTGCTTCGGGTGTTGCACCCAGCACCGTAGAAGCGCCCTTTAAGGATGTTTCTGAAGGCGCACGCAATGCCATTCAATCTTTGCAAAATATTTTGCAGAAAACCCTGCTGGATTCAACCCGCAGCCTGATCGTACCGAGCCAGCCCAACGGGACTGGGGTCGATTCTCTGGTTGTCACCATTTCGGCGGGACCCGCCATCAAAACCATTGTAGTGGGGCTGCTTAAGGATATCTCCCTTGAAACCGCCCGCCGCCTGACGGAATCTGTGTATACAAAGATCATGGATACCATCAGCCTCGGAGATACCCGCAAACCGCAACAACAGATCGATAGCATCCTGCGCGCCAGACCCGATATGGTGGTCATTGCAGGCGGTACAGATGGGGGCGCATCGCGCTCACTCCAAAAACTGCTCGACCCCATTGGGCTTGCCAGCTACCTTCTACCGGAAGAAAAACGACCTGCTGTGTTGTTCGCAGGCAACGCCAAAATGGCGAACGAAGTACAGTCCCTTGTTGGCTCATTTGCTTCCTCGGTTCATTTCAGTCATAACATCCGCCCCTCGTTGGATGTGGAAGATTTAGATCCCGCCGGACTTGAATTGGCGCAAATGTTCATTAACATCCGCAAAAAACAACTCAAAGGTCTGGATTCGCTTGACCTTTGGGCAGGCGGACATACCCTGCCCACATCCTACGCCACAGGACGAATGGTACGTTTCCTCGCCGATGTTTACGGCTCAAAAAAAGGACTCCTCAGCGTAGACCTTGGCTCTTCAGCCGCAGCCATAGCAGCAGGGTTTGCAAAAAAATCTGTCCTGAAGGTATTTCCACAATTTGGCATAGGTGAATACCTCACCAGCCTGACCGCTCACACCTCTCTTGAAGATATCCTGCGTTGGTGTCCGCTTGACATCCCCGCCAGTGTTGCGCTCGACTATCTCTATCAAAAGGCGCTGCATCCTGCCACCATTGCCGCCACCCCCGAAGACCTGGCACTTGCTCAGGCGGTCGCTACACAGTCCTTATTCCTTGCCATGCGGGCAACTCAGAGTGATTTTCCAAAAGATGCGGCATATATAAAACAGACACTCACCCCGCTCTTTGACCCGATCATAGCAGGCGGGTCTGTCTTGAGCGACGTTTCCAGCCCGGGGCGCAGTTTACTGCTGCTCCTTAACTCTGTGCAACCGGTTGGCATTTCTACTGTTATTTTGGATCAAAATAATCTCATGCCCATGCTCGGCGCCGCCGCATCGCAAAATAGCATCCTGCCGGTGCAGGTTATCGAATCGGGCGCATTCCTTAGCGTAGGGACGGTCATAGCTCCGGTTGTGTCAGCCCGCTACGGACAGTCTATTCTCAAAGCAAAAATAACCTACAGCACCGGCGCTGAATCTGTCGTGGATTTGAAGTATGGTTTCCTCGAAACCGTACCGCTTGCCACAGGCGAATCCGCCCGCATCACCATTCAGGTTGGACGCGGCGTCAATATCGGGTTTGGTTCCGGTCGCGGCGTGAAAAACATGAACATTGCTGGCGGCACCTTGGGCATCGTTTTCGATGGACGCGGTCGTCCGCTGGACCTTCCTGGCGATCCGGTGCGCAGGCGTGAACTTATCAAAAAATGGAATTGGGCATTGGGAGGCGGCTAGAAATGATCGTACCCGTACATCATGTTACAGGTCTCACAACCATTGTTCGTGAAAGACTGTTACCCATTTCTGGGAGTGTGGTTGCCCGCATCCAGCAAAAAGTTTCGGCTGGAGATGTTGTTGCTGAAACCCGTTGGGCACGCGAACATGCCCTTTTGGATGTAGCTCATACGCTTAAGATATCCCCTGCGGCTGCCGATGCCCTCATCAAATGCCAGATCGGAGATCGCATCAAAGCCGAAACTGAAATTGCGCGCGGCAAGGGGATCTTTCCGCGAACAGTGACTGCGCCGCGTGATGGACGCGTCGTGGCTGTGGGGGGCGGGCAGGTTCTTATGGAGGTTGGCGAATCGAAAATGCAATTGCGCGCCGGGCTTCCTGGAACGGTTGTGGAGGTCATACCTGAACGTGGGGTTGTGATTCAAGCATCTGGCGGCTTGGTTCAAGGAGTATGGGGGAATGGACGCATTGATACTGGATTGCTGGTCAACCTGATGGATGGTCCTGAAACGGTTCTTGCTCCCGGACGGTTGGATGTGAGTATGCGCGGTTCGATCATCCTTGGCGGCATCATTAAGTCTCCTGAAATATTGCAGGCTCTTGCAGAATTGCCTGCACGCGGTTTAATTGCCTCAAGTATGCCTCCGGCTCTGCTCCCAAAGGCGCGTGAGATGAAATTTCCGGTTTTACTTACAGATGGCTTTGGTTCTGTGCCAATGAATTCCCTTGCGTACAAACTGCTCAGCACAAATATCAAACGCGAATTATCATTAAATGCCGAAAACTATGATCGCTACTCAGGCGCCCGTCCCGAAGTATTCATCCCGCTTCCCACCTCATCGGAGCCGCCTTTGACAGAAGATTTCCGAGAACTTGCCCCCGGCGTTCAGGTGCGTATGCTGCGCCCACCTGCCATGGGCATGGTTGGCTCGGTCGTATCCATTAAACCTGGTTTAACCACCCTTCCCAGCGGAATGCGCGCCCCCTCGGCTGAAGTTAAACTGGAAAATGATGAAACCGTGATTGTTCCGCTTGTAAATATGGAAGTTGTGGGATAATTGCCAGAGTGTTGTAGGAAATAATACAAGAAATAAAATCAGGAGAGTGCTCCATGTCTTTTGAAGAACCCGCTTTTGACGAAAATATCCCTGAAGGTGAAGAACTCCCTGAGGAGTCGAGTAATAATCGTACCTTCCTGATCGCCGCTGGTATTCTTGGCGGGATCATTTTGATCGCAGTCGCATGTCTTGTTGGCTTCATCGTGCTCAATCGCGGCGCTACACAGGCAACAGACGCTGCCTCAGTTGCCGCTACTGAAACCGCAATTGCCTCCAGTAACTTCATCAATGATGCGCTGACCGCCACTGCCGCTGCCTCTTTGCTGCCCACCGCCACACAGCCTCCCACGGCTACATCGGTTGTAAACCTGCCCACCGCAACAACGACCTCCGTTGCCGATGGAAACAACGCCAGCACGCAAGTTGCCGCCACCGCCACAGTAGGCGCAGCGCTAACACAAGCCGCAGTCGCACAACTGACCATCGTCCCAACCACCACCGCATTGCCTCAAACCGGTTTTGTAGATGATGTGGGCGTCCCCGGGTTGACGGTGATGGCTTTGGCTTTCATTATCGTTATTCTTATGGCTCGCCGTTTGCGCTTCGCCCCAAGCCGGTAGCTGTTTCTGCAACCAAACAAAAAACTCACCCCAAGCCGGAGTGAGTTTTTTGTTTCACTTTATGTGTTTCTACGAAACGCTTTCAGCGACTTTTTGACCATACCCCAAAAGAGATTTGACCATTTCCTGTGTGCGCCCTTCGGCATAAACTCGCAGTACAGGTTCGGTACCGCTTGGGCGGACTAAAAGCCAGGAATCATCAGACATGATGTACTTCACCCCGTCACGTTGACTGATCTCTGCCACCTTCTCGCCGCCAATTTCGGCAGGGGCATTTTTGGTGAGGTAGTCGGTCATTTCAGCTTTGGCAACCGGACGGCTCAGACGCAAGTCTACACGTTCGTAAAAAGCAGGTCCTACATCTTCGAGCAATTCATCCACCATTGTGCCCAAAGATTTGCCCGAGGCGGCAAGCATTTCCACCAGCAGCAAACCCATGATCGGACCATCGCCTTCTGGAATGTGCCCCTTGAACGAAATACCGCCTGATTCTTCGCCGCCGATGAGCACATCTTCATTCATCATAATATCAGCGATATGGTTGAATCCGACCGGGGTTTCGTGAACCTTCATGCCATACCGCTTGGCAAGGCGGTCTATCATGCGGGTGGTTGAAACCGTGCGGACGACAGATCCGCTCATGCCGCGCTTTTCAACCAGGTATTTGAGGGAAAGCGCCATGATCTTGTGCGGGTCTACAAAATTGCCGCGCTCATCCATTGCACCAATGCGGTCGGCGTCACCATCGGTGACCACACCAAAATTGCCGAACCCGGAACTGACCGCACTGGCTAATGCGCCGAGGTTTTTTGCGATGGGTTCAGGGTGAATACCACCAAAGCCCGGGTTCATCTCGCCGCGAATTTCATGAATTTCGCAGCCTGTACCTTGCAGGAAGGCTTTGATCACACCTCTGCCAGAGCCGTACATGGCATCGGCTACAAAACGCTGGGGGGTATCGGCGATGATATCGGTATTGATCAGTGTACGCAGATGGTCGAAGTAGGCTGGCAGGGGGTTGAATTTTTGGATCAAGCCCGCTTCTTTGGCTTTGTTGAAATCCATCAGGTTGGGACCACGCGCCTGTTCCTCATTGTCGTTGATGTACACTTCCACCCGGCGGCATTGCTCCGGCAGGGCAGACCCGCCAAATGCGCCCTTTAATTTCATGCCGTTATAGCGCGGGGCATTGTGAGATGCTGTGATCATTACACCGGCAATGGCGTTGTTTTTCTTGACGGCATACGAGATGGCAGGGGTGGGCGAATCAGATTGGGCGAGCAGGACGCTGAATCCATTTGCTGCCAGAACGCGTGCCACCTCACCTGCAAACCGATCTGAGAGGAAGCGGGTATCGTAGCCGATGACGATCTTTTTCTCGTCCACTGCGTCTGTCTTATCCCAGTGGTCTGAAGCAACGGCATCGGCGATGGCTTGCGAAACCATACGTAAATTGCTGAATGTAAAACTATCTGAAATGACGGCGCGCCAGCCGTCGGTGCCAAAATGAATGGGCATGGAAACTCCTTTGAGTAGTTGACATAAAAAGGCGACAGCCTTTGAAACAAAGACTGTCATCTGAAAATATTAAAAATGCTAGGGGGTAACGATGATGGTTGGTGTGCCTTGCGGCGTGGACGAGGGTTGAAAATCTGGTGCGGGTGTGGCATATGAAATGACTGATTCAAGCAGCCAGCCTTCGATGCGCTGTCCATTGACCTGTGCGAACACCTTCACCCAGGTTGTACCGTTGACCAATTGGAATTCTGAATAGGTTTCAACAATGGTGCCGTTGAGCAGGGTCATAACGTAGGTTCCGCCGGGCGCATCGCGCAGGTTTGCGCCGCCGCCTTCGTTGGCTCGTACCTTGCCGTACACCGGTTCAGGTGGGATGGTGAGTGTGATGGTAGGGGTTTGAGTGGGCGGGAGGGTGATCTCCAAGGTCACGGGCACGGGGCTGGGAGTGATGTTATTGGCAGTGGGCGTATTTGTGGCTGCCTGAACCAACGGTGTGGCACTCGGCTCGGGTCCACCGGACAGGTCTTCAGTTGGTGAGAGAGGCGTTTCTTGATTCGCGTTGGTAGGTGTTGATTGTGGCAATGCATCTGCCTGCGTGGCGGGGGAGCCCGATCCGATCAATACGATGAGGGTGGCGGCAAACGCTAGAATCATGATCACGCTGAGCATGATGCCGCCAGTGGTGGGGCGCAGGCGTAAGATGAGCAGGGTGACAAGCCCGATGGTGCTGGTGAGTGCAAAGTGGGTGAGGAAGACCAGTAAGCCTTGAAGCCAGACGTTTGGCAGCCCCGCGCTAAGCCCGAATGCCGATGCGCTGATAGGTAGGAAGAACGCGTATGCGATAATGACGCTGGGAAGGAAGGGTTTATCTTCTGAACGGGCGAAGGAAATGACGAGGGTGATGGCTCCAATGACAAAGACGACCAACTCTGGTATCCAAAGCCGTGAATGGATGTATATGTTGTTGAGGGTGATGGGCATTAAGAGGCGCGCGGCAAACCCGGTAAGCAGCCCGCCCAGAAAGACAAAGATCAGGCTGATGAGCAGCGCCATGAGGGTTTCAAACATGAGGCGGAGCGAGCCGGTGAGCATGGCAAGCAAGAAGCCTACCCAGGGGGTCATGAGTGGGGCAACCAATATACCAAACAGGATGACGGCTTGCGAATCGAGCAGGTAGCCCAGCCCAAGAATTGCGCCGCATACCAGGGAGAAGACGAATAGTTCAATGGATGGGTAGGCACGGCGCGCGAGGGATGCGATCAGTTCTGCCTGCCCTGCCGCATCGGTGGGGATGTGGGAGCGGCGGGTGGTTCGCCTGCGGCGGGGGGGCAGGGGGGTGGTATGTTCCGATTGAGCAGGTTCGAGCGGAGGGTTTTGATCTTCTTGCATAGACATGGCGCAATTATACCCAGCGTGGTCAAAAATTGCGCTTGTTTTGGGAAATAGGGTTTTTACTTTGAAAATCTGTGTTGCTCATGTAATCGGTCAAATCTGTGTGCCTCTCTAAAGGTTTTCCTGACTTTGCTACAGCCATGGGGCAGGAAATAAGGGCTATATCTGTTTTTATAGGTTCTGTTGTATAGTTTGCCTATGGATATGTATGCCAAAAATTATTACTGTGTATTTTGCCTGCCGGTAGAGAATTTCAGAAAAGGATTGTGAAATGAACGAACCTCGCGTGTATAAGACTTCACCTTTGTTGCTGGTTTTGCTAGCTGTCATATTTTTGTTCTTTTTCGGGATTGTATCGCTTGCTTTTGGCTCGGCATTAACCCAATTTATGATTCCTGTTTTGGGTTTCATGGGGCTCATTTTTGGAGTTCTTTTCATTACATTATCATATAAGACAATAGTTTCAGATGAAGAAATATCTGTTCAGGGGTTGTTTGGGTCGAAAACCTTGCGTTGGGCAGAGATTGGTCACGTGTCGGGGTGGGGGAATACGATGAAATTACACAGCCGGGATGAGGATGTGAATTTGTCAGTCAGTTCACGTATGCCCGGGTATTTGGAAGTGATCGAGCTGGTTGGCACGAAACGCCCTGAACTTTTTTCGCCTCGTGATTACCCCGAAATGCGGCGCGGATTTAGTTTCTTTGCGTCAATGGGGGCTTTCATTTTGGTGTTCTTTGGGTTTATTTTTTTTTTCGCTTCAGGATTTTTAACATCGGGTGATTTTTCTTCTGAAACCCTTATTCCCTTTGTGATCTTGTTTTTGATGCTCCTGGTATTTGCCGGAATGTTCTTTTCTGCCCCCCGGGTTGTTTTGATTGAAGGCGACCAATTAACCCTGCGATATATTTTGAGCGAACGCATTATCCATACCAGTGAAGTGAGCTTTGTGCAGCTGCGTTTTACCCAAACCCGCAATGGGAGGCATTACTTTATCTTTTTGCAACTGACGAATGGAAAGAGTATCAGAATTTCCGGTTTGAGCCTGAGCCTGCCCATTGCCTATTTGGTGCTGCGGAACTGGCAGCAGGGCAGGCTGCACATCTAAGTTTTGAGTACAAGAATACTGCCTGTAAAAATGTTTTAATTTTTACAGGCAGTATTGCATGTGTACCTTACGCTGTGATTTTCCGCCTTCTGCGCGATTGCTTTAAAATTTCGGCTTCGCGTTCCTTTCGGAATTGGAGCGCTTCTTTCAAGGCTTGTTTGCGTTCTTGTGGATCGTGAAAATAGAACTTTTTGCTGTTTAACTTATTTGGCGGGTTATACCAACTGACATTCCAGCACGATATTTTTTCGCCTTTTCTCGTACGGCTAAAGGTTTCACAAATGCCATTGTAGCCAGACCTGTTATTCCGAAGCGGTGTTTCCCGAAAAGGTGGTTTTTCTATGGGCGGGAATTTTGTTTGCGCCTGCCGATGATAAGCCTGTGCCGCTTTTAATGCCTTATCGGAGCCGCCATACACACCATCGCTAAAGAGTTTTGTGATCACTTTAGCATTTCGATACAATCTGACCAACCAGCCAGCCCCCTTTGAGTGTATCCTGCTGATACCCCTCAAAGAGTAATTACTCATTGCTTGTTAAATTCCTTTCGTAAATGAAGATAGAGAGAGATATATTATATCTGATACATCTCCCCGTCTAAAATTCCGGCACTTTTTTAAGAAAATAAGTCAGACAATTTGAAGAAAATTAACATGCACCTCTAACAATGCGTTAACCGGCGACCTGCTATAATATCCCTGCCACTACATTCGGCACATGATGCCTGACACATGAAACTCTGCATGTGACGCCCCGGAAAGGCAAGGTACACCGTCATGATTTATATTTACACTCCCCTTCACCCTTAAAACCCAAACCGCGCTTGAATATTTCGCGTGTTCTTTTGTTTTTTTGATTTAATGCGCCGCTTGATACCCTTCAATTGGCTTTTTTGTCAGTTGCAAGGCAAGCCTGAAATGGAAACCGGTACTTTACTATGACACAACACAGAATCACAGACGACCTCGAAGCCCTGTTAGATGTGCTCCCCTCCAACCTGCGCCATGCGGTGGAGAAGGCGAATAACAGCGACAAACTGCTGGAGATCGTCATTGACCTTGGGCGCATTCCCACTGCCCGCTTTGTGGACGGTGAAATTGCGCTGCTTAATACTGAGATCACCCGCGCCGAGATCGACCATGTGACAGAACGTATTGGAACGTTTGATGCCGATAACCGCGCCGGTATGGAGCGCACGCTTCATCGTATCTCTGCTATCAAGAATCGACGCAGCGCCATTGTGGGGCTCACCTGCCGCGTCGGTCGCGCCGTGTATGGCACGGTGGATATCATTCAAGACCTGATCGAATCGGGTAAATCCGTTCTGATCCTGGGTCGCCCGGGCGTTGGCAAGACCACTCTTCTGCGTGAAGCCGCCCGCATCCTTGCGGAGAACAAGCGCGTGGTCATCGTAGATACATCCAACGAAATTGGCGGCGATGGCGATGTGCCGCATCCTGCTGTGGGTAAGGCGCGTCGTATGCAAGTGCGCGAACCGATGCTTCAGCATGAGGTGATGATCGAAGCCGTGGAGAATCACAACCCCGAAGTGATCGTCATCGACGAGATCGGGCGTGAACTCGAAGCCCTCGCCGCCCGCACCATCGCCGAACGCGGTGTGCAACTCATCGGCACAGCGCACGGACAAACGCTTGATAACCTTTTGCTCAACCCCACGCTTAGTGACCTCGTCGGTGGTATCGAAGCCGTGACTCTCTCCGATGAAGAAGCCCGCCGTCGTGGCACGCAGAAGACCGTGCTCGAACGCCGTGCGCCGCCAACCTTTGACGTGCTCATCGAAATTCAAACCCGCGACCGCTTCACTGTTCATGCAGACATCATGAGTGCAGTTGACTCGCTCTTGCGTGACGCACCCATCCCGCCGGAAGTGCGCACACGCGATGAATCGGGTGAGATAAAGATCGAGAAAGCCGCACCCGCTCCAAAGTCCAGAAGTGAAGCGCCGACGAAAACCCCGCTTCGGACTCGTAGACAGCCTGCCTCTCAACCCGTCGATCATTCGCCTACGCCGACACAGGTTCCGAACGTTGGCGCAAAATTGCAGACCATCCGTATCTTTGCCTATGGCGTGGCGCGGAATCGACTTCAGCAATCTGCAAAGCGACTCGGTGTTCCGGCGGTTGTTGTAACTGATGTTGCCGAAGCCGATGTGCTGGTAACGCTGCGGACGTACTATCGCAACCGCGAGCACACCATCATGGATGCGGAGGCGCGCGGGATGCCGATCTATGTGCTGCGCGCGAATTCGGTTTCGCAGACCGAGCAATTCGTCAGCGACTTGTACAGCCTGACTGAGCATGTGCAGCGCGATAACATGGAAGATATCCGTGATGCGGCGAAGCAAGCCATTAGCGCGGTTCTGAATGGCGAGCGCTTTGTAGACCTGCCGCCCGGACCTTCGCTCGTGCGTCGTTTGCAACATGAAATGGCGCGTGATGCCGAGTTGGTTTCTCATTCGTATGGCAAGGAACCACGCAGGCATGTGAGAATTTTTAGAGAATAGAGAATAGAGAATAGAGAATGGAGAGTAGAGAGTAGTTGAAAGACTGCTCTCCATTTTTATGTTACCATTTGCGCCAATCTAATCTCTAATCATCTAATCTCAAAAACCATGTTCATTACTCTTGAAGGTCCCGAAGGCTCTGGCAAAACATCTCACATTCCCCATCTCGTTGAATTCCTGCGAGAGAAAGGGCATACCGTCTTTCCAACCCGTGAACCCGGTGGGACGTCCATCAGTGAGCAGATTCGTGATGTGCTGCATGATATGAAGAACGCCGAAATGCACGCCCGTACCGAGACGTTGCTCTATCAGGCTGCCCGCGCCCAGATCGTGGAACAGGTCATCAAGCCGCGCCTTGCGGATGGCGAGATCGTCATCTCTGACCGTTATTATGATTCGACGATTGCCTATCAAGGCTATGGTCATCAGCAAAACTTGGATGAGATCCGCGCCTTGGTGAAATACGCCACTGGCGGTTTGACTCCAGATCTGACGATACTACTTGACCTTGAAGTGGAAGTGGGGCTCCGCCGTAAAAAACAAAACGCGTCCGAATGGAATCGCATGGATGACCATGAGGTTGAGTTTTACAATCGCGTCCGTGCCGGGTATTTGGAGATGGTCAACGCCGAGCCGGAGAGGTGGGCGGTGGTCAACTCGGAGCAGGCATGGGAGTCTGTGCAGGCGGAGTTGAGGCAGGTGATTTTAGGTCGGCTATAAAAAAATGTATTGTTGTCAGTCTTTCATCATAATTTTGATAGTTGTGAAGTTGCAATTGGTATAATAAATTTTATTAACCGTAATGGTTAAGTAGTCGGTTGAAATAAATTAGACAAACCAACGCTCAAGGCGGCGTCCCCGCCGCCGAGGAAAGTGCCTGTTAAGGGTACGGCAACTTGAGCGATATTTTATTTTCTAAAGACTTACGACCAACTATTTAGAATTTTTGAAAGAGTCCTCTATAAGGAGGGAAACCATGGTTTTTTCTTTCTCCACTTCATTAATTCCATTGGTAATTGGGGGCATTATTCCAGGGCTATTGTCTATTTATATCTGGCGCAGACGAAGAGCAAAAGGCGCCAGGTATCTTGCGATTATGATGCTGCTCCTATTCTTTTGGGAAGGCGCATATATTTTGGAACTGGCAGCTACCGATCTTGCGACCAAAATATTTTGGAATAATATCTCTTTCCTTTTTATCGCTTTTACTCCACTTTCTTTTTTATTGTTTAGTATTGAATATACAGATCGAGGACAGTGGTTGACGCCGTTCCGAGTGGGGGTGGCGTTGCTCCTCCCTATTTCAACCATTATCGTTATTTTTACTCCGGTTTTTCGTCCATGGTTTTGGGAATCTCAGACCTTGATTGCGCACGGCGGCTTTCTTCTGATCAATGGCGTAAATGGCTGGTGGTATTGGAATATCCACGCTATTTATTCGTATCTTGGGTTATTGGGTGGCGTGGTATTTCTTGTGAGGGCATTAATAAACTGGCCCCGCCAATATCGCGGACAAATGATTTGGGCGCTTATTGCCATCAGCGTGCCCTGGGTCGCAAATGTTATTACAATTTTCAAGATACTCCCGATCTATATTGACTTGACCCCCTTTGCTTTTTCTATTACCGGGCTGGGATTAACCTTCGCGGTTGTTCGTCATCGTATGTTGGATCTGGCGCCGATAGCCCGCGAAGTGGTAGTGGAGGGTTTGCGAGATGGCGTTCTCATTCTGGATAAGGACAACCGAGTGGTGGATTCAAATCCTGCCGCCTACAGGTTATTGTCCTTGAAAACTGAAATAATTGGGAGTAGTATTTCCCAACTATTTTCGGATTGGGCAGAACTTGCCGAAGGACGGCATGAGATTGAATTTCTCAAAGAGAACGGGGAAAACCAGCATTTGGAAATTTCATATTCCCCCTTGCGTGATCGCTTTCAGATGACCATTGGAGGCATTGTTACGATCCATGATATTACACAAATAAAAGAGACCCAGCAGCTTTTGTTGGAGGCTCGTAATAAGGCGTTAGAAGCCAATGCCTTGAAAAGTCGTTTTTTGGCAAAGGTAAGCCATGAGTTCCGCACTCCACTGGGCGGTATTATTGGATATACGGAATTGTTGGAAGGGGATAATTTTGGGGAATTAAATAAAGAACAAAAACGGGTGGTGCAGACGGTCTTAAGAAGCGCTGAACACCTGAATGAAATGGTTTCAGAATTGCTGGATCAGGCTCAGATCGAATCAGGAAATTTGATCCTCAAGAAAAGCGAATTGTTATTGAACGACTTGATGGAAAGTTCCTGCGCCGGGTTTGTTGTTTCAGCAGAGAAAAAGAACGTGCAGTTGAAGAGATTTCTAGACCCGCAACTACCGCCCCAGATCATTGGTGACGAGCGCCGCCTGCGCCAGATCATCATAAACCTTGTTGCAAACGCCATGAAATTTACAGCAGAAGGAGCGGTAAAGGTTTCCTTTTTGTTGGAAGATACAGACCATTGGAAGATCGTAGTTTCTGATACCGGCGTTGGTATCCCGCAAGATTCACTGGCTGATATTTTCGACCCATTCAAACAGGTTAACAACGAAGTGTCGCATGAAAATCGCGGCATTGGTCTTGGTCTTTCAATTACAAGAGACCTGGTTGCCTTGATGAAAGGTTCTATCAATGTAATAAGCGACCAATATAAAGGCGCTGTATTTCAAATCTTATTACCTTTGGAGCACGTGCTATGACGTTAAAGCCGCTTGCCTTTGTTGTGGAGGATGATCCGATTCTTAATGATATTAACTGTCTTACCCTGGAACCATATTTTCAAGTTAAGTCCTATTTACGCGGAGACCTGGCATTCGAGGCTCTTGACTCTCATGTGCCAGACCTGATCGTTCTGGATATTAACCTGCCTGGGATATCGGGCGAAAAAGTATTGGAAAAACTGCGCGGCTCCGAACGTTTTTCGTCTATTAAGATTATTCTAACCACTGCCGATAATATTCAGGCAGCCACATTGGATTCTTTGGCAGATATTGTTTTACTGAAACCGATCAGCCCCAATCAATTAAAAGAAATGGCTGTACGGGTGTCTAAATCGATGGAAAAGAAATGATAGCAAACACAGATAAAGATATAAAAGCATTACGGGCAGCGGGCAGGGTATGCGCCCAAGCCATGCAGTTGATGATGGAAAGCGCCAAGCCTGGCATGACCACCCTCGAACTTGACCAGATCGGTGAAGCGTTCTTGAAAAAAGAAGGTGCAACCTCCGCCCCGAGGGCAATGTATAACTTCCCCGGCGGCACCTGCATTAGTGTGATGCCAGTTATTGCACATGGCATCCCTGGCAATCATATCATTCAGGATGGCGAGCTGATCAACATTGATGTATCGGCAGAACTGGGCGGCTATTTTGGCGATACGGGCGCTTCGATGGTTGTAGGCACACCCAACCCGGAATATGAAAAACTGCTCACCGCCACAAAAGAAACACTGAATAAGGTTCTCTCTCTTGTGCAGGCAGGCAAACCATTGAACATCATTGGCAAAACCGTTCAACAGGAAGCCAACAAGAACGGATACAACCCCATCTTCGATCTGACAGGACACGGCATTGGGCGTCAATTGCACGACAAACCATCTGCCATTTACAACTTCCACAAACCGGATGACCGCCGCATTATGGATAAGGGCATGGTACTAGCCATTGAACCTTTCTTTACCGCCGGGCAGGGGCACGTAGTGGAAAAGTCCGATGGCTGGTCGCTCAAAACCGTCGATAACACCATAGCAGCCCAGTTCGAGCACACGGTCATCGTTACAAAAGATGAACCGATCATTTTGACGCTGCCATAAAATTACGCATCACGTAATGCGTGATGCGTAATTCGTAAATTACAACTACTCTTCCTTCATCCAGCGTTTGACGGCATCGTGGGGGTGTGCATAGTTTTTCATCGATTGCAATAACTTTACAGGGTCTGTCTCAAATGCAATGGCTTGACGGTGCTCAGTAAAAACAAAGCCTTCTGCCACAGCATGGTCTATGGCGGCAAGCAGGGGGGTGTAGTAATTCCGCACGTTGAGCAAGCCTACCGGCTTTTCATGTTCTCCAGTCTGTGCCCATGTTACGGTTTCAAAGAGTTCATCCCACGTGCCAAACCCGCCGGGCAAGGCAATAAAACCATCAGAAAGCTCGTGCATACGGGCTTTGCGTGAACGCATTTCGGGTGTCACCTCCATCTTCGTCAACCCGACGTGTGCCAGAGAGGGCGTATTCATGGATGGGATGATGACCCCGGTCACTTCACCGCCCGCAGACAATGCCCCATCTGCTACTGCGCCCATAAGCCCGGTTTTGCCGCCGCCATATACGACCTGTATTCCATTTTGAGCAAGCAATACACCGGTCTGGAAGGCAGCATCTTTATAATCTTGATGCACCGCATCGGAAGACCCGCAAAAAACACAAATTGATTTCATGGCGCTCTCATTTTTCTTTTTTAGAATGGTATCTGCCTAATGTACCATATTCTGGTCAGGTTAGAATTCTGTAAGTTCGGGCATGGAATGCTTGACCCTTGTAACTGACAGGATGAAAATATAAACATGGATTATAAGGATTATTACAAAACCCTCGGCGTAGACCGAAAAGCCAGCACAGATGAGATCCGCGCGGCATACCGAAAACTTGCCATGAAATACCACCCCGATAAAAACCCCGGGGATAAAAAGGCGGAGGATCGCTTCAAAGAGATCAATGAGGCGTATCAGGTATTAAGTGATGAGAAAAAACGAGCCCATTACGATAGGCTTGGCAGCGCCTATACCAACTTCCGCACCACGGGCGGCAGACCGGGAGAATTCCGCTGGGAAGATTGGTTTGCACAACAAGGAGCATCTGGCGCGCGTGGAACCGGCGAAGAGAATTTTGGAAACCCTGGCGGCGTTGGGAGTTTTTCTGAATTCTTCCGCACCATCTTTGGTGAAGCCATGCGTACACAAGGACGAAGCAATCCGTTTGCCTATGATTCCCCCGGGTACGAACAAGAGGCAGGCATCAGTTTTCAGGAATCATTTGAAGGAACCACCCGTCAAATACAGAAGCCGAACGGCAGCAAGTTGACCGTCCGCATACCGGCTGGGGTGAAGACAGGCTCAAAGGTGCGAGTGGCAGGTGCGGGTCCCGAAGGAAGCGATCTTTATCTCCTGATCAATGTGCAAGATGATGCCCGCTTTGAGCGTGAGGGCAGTAACCTGACCACAACATCCAATGTAAGTGTATTTACGTTGATTCTCGGCGGCGATGCTGAAGTGGATACCCCAACAGGAACCGTCCGCTTGAGCGTTCCAGCAGGGACGCAGCCCGAGCAAGTTTTCAGGCTGGCTGGGCGCGGAATGCCAAATGTAAAAGATGCCAGCCTAAAAGGCGATCTTTACGTGAAATTGAAGGTACAAATTCCCAAGTATTTATCGTCCAAACAACGGGAATTGATCGAAGAAGCGTCCCTTATAAAGTTTTAACTCAGAGGAGTATTGATGAAAAAGACTTTAGCTGTAATTTTGGTGATGATCCTGGCAACCCTGGCGTGCCAATCACCAACGCTTGCCACGCCAGAATTAACAACCACAGACCCAACCATAGAAACCGCCTCCGCAGATGCGCCGCTTACAGACGTACCCGTATCTGTTAACCCAGCCGGGCAAGAAGCATTGGTAACCCTTTTTGAAAAGGTCAGCCCGGGAACCGTGGCAATCTTTACAGCGACGGGGCAGGGCAGCGGCTTTGTGTATGATAACCAGGGTCACATTGTGACCAACTTTCACGTTGTTTCACAAACCGAAGACAAACCAGTGGATGTTGTGGAAGTACGCTTTCCATCCGGCTATATGGTATACGGTTCAGTGATCGGCATTGACCTGGACTCAGACATTGCCGTGGTAAAAGTAGAGGCTCCGGCAGAGGAACTCAAGCCATTGCCCCTGGGCGATTCTTCCCAATTGAAAGTAGGGCAGACCGTGGTTGCCATCGGCAACCCCTTTGGCTTGGAAAATACCATGACCGTGGGCGTTGTCTCAGCGCTTGGGCGCACGCTGGATTCGCAACATGCAGCTACAAGCAGCGGCGTTTTTTTTAGCGCAGGCGATATCATCCAGACCGATGCAGCGATCAACCCGGGTAACTCTGGCGGACCCTTGTTCAACATTCTTGGCGAGGTCATTGGCATTAATCGTGCCATCCGCACCACCAGCTACACCGATACAGGCGAACCACTTAACTCTGGCATTGGCTTCGCCATTTCCATCAATATTGTCAAACGAGTTGTTCCAGTGCTGATCGAAACCGGAAAATATGATTACCCCTACCTCGGAATTTCCTCCAGCAGTTCATTGAACCTCGCCGCAGTAGAAGCGCTGGGACTCTCCCAATATACCGGCGCATACATCACTTCAGTGGTTAAAGGTGGACCTGCGGATCAGGCGGGTATCAAAGCGGGTACAACACCCACAAATTATCCTACACTGTTAGCGGGCGGCGATCTCATCATCGCCATTGATGGACGCGAAGTGCGTGTCTTTGATGACCTGCTTGCCTACCTCGTATCCAACAAAGGACCCGGCGACACCGTGGTGCTGACCGTTCTTCGCGGAGACGAAAAACTGGATATTCCCGTAACGCTCGGCAGCCGCCCATAAATGAATGACGGGTTGAAAACCTGCCTTGCACATACTTGTATGTATAAGAAGCCTACCTAATAAAAAAACTCCGAGAATAAAAATTCTCGGAGTTTTGATTTTATCCAAAACGTTCCTCACGCCAGACATCGGCGCGGTTATGATACCCAGCCTGTTCCCAAAAGCCGCGTTTATCTTTTGACATGAATTCAATGGAGCGCAGCCACTTTGCGCCTTTCCAAAAATATGGCGTTTCCATATCTTCCCGCCCGGGAACGAAACCAACCACGCCTCGCAAAGGGTAGCCGTGGTCTGGTGAGAGCGGCTCGCCTTGAAAGTGCGTAGCAAGCAGGAAGTTATCCTGCAATACCACTTCCAGAGGGAGGTTGACGGTAAAACCATATTCTGCGTGCTGCATCACATGGGTGGCGGTCGGCTTAATTTTGAAGAAACCCTGCTCGATCAGCGTCTTTACTGAAACGCCCTCCCAATCTGTATCGAACTTGCTCCAGCGGGTCACACAGTGAATATCCATATGCAGTTTGGTACGAGGCAGTTGGTTGAATTCATCCCAGTTCCAGCGTTTTTCCTCTTCCACTTCACCCCAAATGCGAAAGTCCCATGCGGCGGGGTTGAATGTGGGCACGGGCCCATAATGCAAAACGGGGAACTTCTGCGTCAACGATTGACCGGGGGGAAGCCGCCCCTCTGAACGAATCTGGTCTTCCTGCTTGCGACGGTCAAAACCTTCAAATTGGAACATGGCACACCTCACTCAAATAAATTCTGCCTCTTACGGCATGGATTAGACACGAATATGAATAAAAATGTTACCCGAACAAACTAACAATTTTCTGAGAAAGTGTCTGAAAACCCAACCACGAAGGCGCAAAGACTCAAAGCCACAAAGTTTTTTCTCTTTGAGCCTTCGTGGCTTCGTGCCTTTGTGTTAACGAAAGCAGACTTTTAAGACTCTCTCTAAGAAAATGCAAATCAAATGCAATGCAAATTCCCTGAAGATATGCGCGGAATTGCTCTTATAATAAGCCAAATTTTCACAGTTGCAAGGAGAGAGGTGAATGAAGAAACCAACGTTTAAACAGCGTTTCCAATACTGGTTCGACAACTACATGTCACGCGGACCGATCGCCATGATCGGCGGTCTGGCAATCATATCGCTGGTGGTTATTTTGATCGCCGCCGCCATCATCCGCATTGCAGGCATCGCCACCGATGGCGATACCGTTCCCAGTTTTGGCGAAGCGGCATGGATCAGCCTGATGCGCGCCATGGATGCAGGCAACGTCAGCGGCGACAGCGACATCAGCCTGCGCTTCGTCACGTTCGTCGTCACCTTAAGCGGCATTTTTATTTTATCCACCCTCATTGGTATTCTCAGCAACGGGCTTCAAGAACGCATCGAACAACTCCGCAAGGGACGTTCGCTCGTCCTCGAAAATGACCACACCCTCATCCTCGGCTGGACCCCGCAAATCTTCACCATCATTTCCGAACTCATCGCCGCCAACGAAAGCCGCAAGAGCGGCGCGGTTATCGTCGTATTGGCAGATGAAGACAAGGTTGTAATGGAAGATGCGATCAAGGAACGCATCTCCGACACCAAGAACACCCGCATTATTTGCCGCTCGGGCAGCCCTTCTGATATGAACGACCTGGAAATTGCCAGCCCGCACACGGCGCGTTCCATCATCGTCCTCTCCGAAGGCGAAGACCCTGATACACATGTGATCAAGACCGTGCTTGCCATTACCAATAATCCCAAACGTCACGAAAAACCTTATCACATCGTAACCCAGATCCGCGACCCGCAAAATTTGGATGTGATCAAACTGCTTTCGGATCGGGATAACGTCCAGCCCATCCTCACCACCGATCTTATTGCCCGAGTGGTTGCACAAACTTCACGCCAGAGTGGCTTGTCCATCGTATATACCGAACTGATGAATTTTGGCGGAGATGAGATCTATTTCAAGAATGAACCAGGGCTTTCCGGCAAGACCTATGGCGAAGCTTTGCTTGCTTATGAGACATCCTCTGTGATGGGTATCCGCCGCGCAGACGGCGCCATTCTTTTAAACCCTGCCATGGATACCCGGATCAATTCCGGCGATTCCATTTTTGCCATTGCAGAAGATGATGACAAAATGCACCTCTCGAAACATTCCCGCCCAACAGTGGAAGCAGGCTTGATCACCAACCGCAACGAAACGTCCAAGCCCAAGCCAGAACGCGGGCTTATTTTAGGCTGGAACCGTTCTGCACCCATTATTATTCGTGAGTTGGATAACTATGTAGCCAAAGGGTCTGAATTGCTTGTCGTCTCTGAAGCGGAGGGCGTGGAAGATCAGATCCGCCGTGATGTGGGCAGGTTGAAAAATCAGAAGCTCAAGGTTATGGAAGGCAACATCCGTGACCGCGCTTTATTGAATGAGCTGGGTGTGACCGAATACGACCATGTGATCGTGTTGGCATATGGACACCTCAGTGTTCAAGATGCTGATGCCATTACACTTGTCACACTTTTGCACTTGCGTGACATTGCAGAAAAGGATGAAACCCCATTCTCCATCATTAGCGAAATGCTTGATCTGCGTAACCGTGAGCTTGCCGAAGCCGCCAAAGTGGATGATTTCATCGTCAGTGAGCACCTTATCAGCTTAATGCTTGCCCAACTTTCGGAGAATTCTGAACTTCAGGGAGTTTTTGTAGACCTGTTTGACCCTGAAGGCGCAGAGGTGTACCTGAAACCGATCAGCGCTTATGTGCAAACAGACCAGCCTGTAGATTTCTATACAGTTGTAGAAGCTGCCCGTCAGCGCGGTGAAACCGCCATTGGTTACCGTATTATGAGCGAAAGCCAGAATGCCGAAAAATCGTATGGTGTGAAGACCAACCCCAGGAAATCTGAAAAAGTGACTTTCCGTATGGAAGATAAGTTGATCGTGATCGCAGAAGGCTAATATGCACCAACAAAAAAGCCCGCCAGTATTGGCGGGCTTTTTTGTTGGCTGAACAGGTCTTACTTTTTCTCAGGGGCAGGAACAAACGCTTCAACCCGTGCCCACAGTTCGCGAATGTTAATCGGTTTGGACATGTACACATCGCAACCCGCAGAGAGGGCTTTTTCGGCATCCCCTTTTAACGCGTTCGCTGTGATGGCGATGATGGGGACATACGCCAGGTTGGGTTTTCCGCTGCCACGCAGACGGCGCGCAACTTCGTATCCGTCAATATCGGGTAGGTTGATATCCAATAAGATCAGGTCTATATCAGCTTTTTCGGCAGCTTCCAAACCATTGATTCCGTTAAATGCTTCCAATAAAATGTACCCTCGTGATTCAAGCGCACGTTTAACAAGCATCATATTATCCGGGTTGTCTTCAATGTACAGGATTTGGTTTCCCATGGATTCTCCTTATTCCTTGCTTTTTTCTTCCTGTTTTTCTGCGATTACGCCAATCACCTTATCTACAAACGTGCGGGTGGGCAGGGAACCTTTTTGATAGAGCGCTTCGATCTGACCATTTAAGCGAATTCGTTCTTCTTCAGTGATGTCTTTTGCGCTGACAACGACTACCGGTATTTCCTTGGTGCGCGGGTCCAGTTTTAGTTCTTCCACCAGCCCAAACCCGTCAATGCCGGGCATTGTAAGGTCACTCACGATCAGGTCTGGCAGTTTCTGACGTGCCATGGCAAGCCCTTCCCAGCCGTCTTTGGCATGATACATGCGGTAGTTCTTCTTCGCTTCAAGCAGGCGGCGGATAAGATGCGCGTCATCGGGGTTGTCATCAATCAGCAGAACGGTGGTGGTTTTTTCATCCAGGTTCTCCAGCGCAGCTTGCAGCCCTTCACGCGGGGCAGGGGATTGGTCTTTGCTGAGATGTACATCCACAGCCCATTGATCGCCAAGAACATGTTTTTCGACAGGGAAGGTGTGCCCCGTGCAATTGATCGCGACGAGTTCATCTTTACCGATTGTGCCGTTTTTTGAAAGCTTTGTGAAGCCTGCAAAAGCCACCGCAGTTGCGGGTTCCACTGCCATGCCTTCGCTTTTGGCGAGCGCTTTCATAGCTTCGTAGGCTTCAAAATCGGTCACAGATTCCATTGCCCCGCCGTATTGCTGGGTGAGGTTCCAAAGGTACGTGTATGATTTTCCCGGGTCTCCAGTGGAAAGGATGATGATGCGTGTATCAGGAATAATGGGTTCTGCTTCATCTTTACCTGCTTTGAAGGCGTGTACCATGGGGGCGCAGCCTTCAGCTTGAATCACAGCGAGCTTGGGTATCTTATTAATAAGCCCCATGTTAAACAATTCTTTGAAACCGTGATACACACCCAAAGGTCCCATACCGCCGCTCACGGCTTGAATGTACCAATCGGGCGCGCGCCAACCGAGTTGCTCCACGATCTCGTAGGCGATGGTCTTCATCGATTCGCGGGCAGGGATGGAACTGGCGCCGCGGTCGAGCAATAAATTTTTGCGTTGGGCAAACTGACTGGCGATCTGCTTGGTTTGATCGTAGTTGCCGCTTACACGGATCACCTCTGCGCCAAAGAGAGCCGCTTCGCGCAGTTTTTCCTGCGGCACAAGGCTGGTCATGAATACCCATAGTTTGATGCCCGCACGAGCGCAAGCTGCGGCGTACGCCACGGCGGCATTCCCTGTAGATGCGATCACAGCTTCGCTGATTCCGTTTTCGTTCATGGCGGCGACTGCAACGGCTGCCTGTCGGTCTTTGAAGGAAGAGGTCGGGCTGTAGCGTTCATCTTTGAAGTAAACAGAATCATGCCCAAGGTTTGGTGCGAAGCGGTTAGAATGCCACAAGGGAGTTCCACCCGCCGGGTAGAGGTCTAATGCGGCAGGATCGTTCAAGGGTAGTACATCCTGAAAGCGCCACAAGTTGTTGGGGCGGTTGGGAATACCTCGCAATATCTCGCGTTTGAAGGCGTCGTAATCGTAGTGCGCCTCCACCCATTGTGAATTACACTTTTGACAAATGCCGGGTACGAAGGGGATGTAGGTTTGTTGATGTCCGCAAAGGTTGCATTCGAGGTATAGCGGCGTTGCCATTTATTTTTCCTTTTTCTCAATGACTTCAGTAATGCGTGCCTCAAGCGGAAGTTCCACGAAGAACGTTGAGCCTTCGCCTTCCACACCGGCGCTTTCTGCCCATAAACGACCGCCGTGCATTTCAACCAGGCGGCGGCTGATGGGCAGCCCCAGACCGGTGCCGCCCGCTTTGCGGGTGGTGGAAGTATCCACTTGCGAGAATTCTTCAAAGATCGCTTCGAGCTTTTCAGGCGGAATGCCAAGACCGGTATCTTTTACGGTGATGAGCGCCCGGGCTCCATCCATTTGGAACGCCTTGATTGCGATCTTACCCTGACCCGTAAACTTGACGGCATTGTTCACAAGGTTGATCATCACCTGGCGGATGCGGGTATTATCTGCAAAGATTTCAAGCTCTTTATCTGATTCGGGGTCAATATAAAGAGTGATGTTCCTTTCGCTTGCCAATGTAGATGTAATGCTGGCGACCTCTTCAAATAGATTGTGGATAATGAATTTTTCGGGGTGCAGGTTCATACGACCTGATTCGATCTTCGCCATATCGAGCACATCATTGATAAGGTGCAGCAGGTGCTGCCCATTCTTTTGAATCAGGCGCAAGTCATTATCCATGTAGGGGGTCAGTTCGCCGTCCAACCCTTCGAGCATCACATCGGTAAAGCCAAGGATGGAGTTGAGCGGGGTGCGTAATTCATGCGACATGTTGGCAAGGAACGCCGATTTCAGACGGTCTAATTCTTTTAGTTCCTGTGCGCGTTTTTGCAGTTCTTCCGTCAAACGCAGGGTTTCAAGGTGAATGCTGGTTTGTGCCGCAATGGCGGCGGCAAGCTGGCGGGCTTCAGGTGATACATTTTGCAAACCCTTTACAGATAGTTGACCAATCGCTTCACCACGCACATACAGCGGCTGTTCCAGCGCTGGTTTTGCGAGGTCTGCGTTATCTTCCAGTGAAGATACTTTGACAGAGTCGTACACAAACCCCAGCGTATCCTCTGTGCGTTCGGTATATGTTTCCCAGTTTTGGCGGGTAAGCAGGCGCGTGGCTTCTTCGGCTTCAGCACGGGCGCGCGAAGCATCTGCCAAAAGGCGAATGTTCTCAACCTGCTGCCCGACCTGGTTGGCAATGGCATTAATGAACTTGTGATCATCTTCTGTGAGCGCCTTGTTGCCTTTAACAAAGAGTTTGCCGATCTGCATATTAAGGGTTTGCATGATCTCTTCATGGTCATACTCGGCAGGGCGGGGCTGCTCAAATGGTTGTACCGAGGCTTGATCATAGGCATATCCAATGCGTTCAGCTTTGTTGATGGCATCCAAAAAATTATCCCAGCTTTTGTGGGCGTATTGTTTAGTGGCTTCTTCTGCTTCGGCGCGGGCGCGTTCGGTGGCGGCAAGCAGGCGCAGGTTTTCAATTTGAAGCGCAGCTTGTTGAGCAATGGCATTCGCCAGTTTCAGATCATCATCTTTTAATGTATGCTTTTCATTTGTGGCGATCTGAAATTCGCCAATGGAAGTTCCACTCGAAACCAGGGGCGTTTTGACTACATTGTCCTGAGGTAGTTGAGACGAGTCTGCGATGGGCACGGGGGAAACAACATCGTTGTGAAAGATATACCCCACCTTTTCTTTCTCGTAGATGGATGCCGCCACATGCGGCTCTTTCTCTTTTGCTTCCAGGCGGCTTTCCAATTCCTTGATGCGTATATGCAGCGCTTGTAATTCTTCAGTGAGGCTGAGTTCCTTGTTGGGTTTAACAGGACGCTTCGCATCAGACTTGGCTTTGGCTTGGTTGCCCTCATTGTGCGGGTCTGCAACCATGGAGCGCATCTCACCGAAAAGATCATCCACACGCTTGTTTGGGTTCTGATTGGGCATTCGAGATTCTCCAACAGCTAATTAGGAGTTATTCTTATCTTTCAGGTTCAATTGAGCAACAGTCATCGGAGCGCCAAGAGCATGACCCAATTCACGAGCCGCGATCTGGAGAACAGCTTCAACCGAGGTTGCGCTTTGGATCTTCTGGTTGATGGTGTTCAGCATGGATTCACGTTCAGCTTGTTGCTGCGCCTTTGCAAAGGATCGGGCATTTTGCAGGGATGTGGCAACCTGTGAAGCAAGTGTGGTTTGCACATTGGCATCTTCTTCTGTGAATGCATCTTTTTGATCTGACTGTACATCCAACACGCCAAGGATTGTATCGCCAATGATGAGCGGAATCGCCATTTCAGATGCGGTATCGGGCAGCAACTCATTGGGCAGCCAGCCCGGTTCATTATGCACGTCGTTGACAATAACGGCTTTTCTGGAACGGGCGGCACGCGCCACGAGCGATTGTTCCTGATTGATCGAGATGATGGCGACGCCGTGAGTGCCTTCGTGCTTATCGCCTTCCTTCCAGCCGCAGGCTTTGACCTCAAGGGTAGATGTTTCCTCATCGTAGAGAAATATATGTGCATGGTATAAGCCAAACCGGCGTTGTGTCAAATGCACCACATTGGCAAGCATTTCATCCGTATTCTGCATCTGGGCTGAAAGTGTACTGATCTCAGCCACCGCAGCGAGTTGTTTGGCGCGCTTTTCTGTTTCTGTGAGTGCGGTGGTAATTTGGATATCGCGTGCTCTCAGTTCTTCTTCAATTTTCTTTCTTTCGGTAATATCCTGGTTCGCTCCGTAGAAACGGGTAATCGTTCCGTTTTCATCCCGTTCCACATTAACGTTGACTGAAATATGCCCCACTGTGCCATCTGCAAAAATGACACGGTGCTCAAGCGCTGCTTTGTAGTACCTGCCTGTGGAATTTAATGTCTTGCCAATTTCCATACCGACGATGTGCGCATCTTCCGGGTGTACAAAACGTTCGGCGTATTCGCTTGAGCGCAACTTGTAACTGCCAACCTCTTTTACGTTGGTACGGAAAATAGCGTAGAAATTATCGTTGAAAGTGAATATATCTGTGTTTACATCATATTCCCAGTTTCCAAGGCGGGCAATGTTCAACGCCTCAGCGAGGCGTTCCTGGCTTTCCTGAATTTCCGTGCGGGTTTCTTCTGATTCTTGCAGCAGGCGCAGGTTTTCAATATGTGAACCCAAACGGTCAGCAACTTCTTTTGCAAGGTTGAGCGCTTCGGTATCATTTTCCTGTAACCCCTCAATAACGAATTGACCAATGGCTTCATTTCGTATGGTTATAGGAACAGGGGTTGCTTTTTCATAAGAAATGGTACTGTTCAAAGGTCGCACTTCTGTCAGGTCATAGTAATAACCAAGGTCGTGCCTGTCATTTTGTTTGTATTGTTTCCAACTTTCACGGGTGAGTCGGCGTGAAGCCTCTTCAGCCTCGGCGCGGTATCGCTCTGCGCTTTCAAGCAGGCGCAGGTTTTCAATTTGCTGCGCCACCTGGCTGGCAACAACATGGATCAATGCGCTGGTCTGGTCTGTTTGTAGATCGTTATCAAGCTCAACCACGAGAGAGCCAAGTTTTTCGCCCGTTACAGTGATCGGCGCAGATATCGCTGCTTCACTTGTTTCAGCCATTTCAATATGATCGAGCGGGGTAACGTTGTTTTGATCGAATACATATCCAATTTTTTCGGGTTTGTGAAGGGCATCCAGGTGTTCGTCCCATCCCTGGCGGACGAGGCGGCGGGCTTGCGATTCAACCTGTGCGCGGGCTTCTTCTGTTTCAGCCAGCAGGTTTGCATTTTGTACAGCGACCGCCATTTGACCAGCAAGGGCTTCAAAGGCGGGGAGTATTTCATGGGTCAATAGGTCTGCCTTGTCGCTTTGCATATCCAACACGCCCACCACCTGACCTGCAACGATCAATGGCACTGCCATTTCACCGCGTGTTTCAGGCAGCAATGGATTTTTCAGGAATGCGGCGCTTTTGGTTGTGTCGGTAATAACTACCGATCGTTTTTCAATGGCTGCGCGCCCGTTGATCGAGTTGATATTGAACGCGAGGCTGTGGTTCTTCGCAAGTAATTGCTTTCCTACATCTCCTGTACCGGCTTCCAATACCAACCGGGTCTGGCTTGGGTTGGTCAAATACACTTGAACATAGTACAGGTCGAATTCTTGCAAAATCAGGTCGCAGGCATCTTTCAACATATCGTCCAAATTGCGGACTTGTGATACCGTTCTGCCCACTTCTGCCGCCAGTTGCAAATTATGAGTACGGGCTGCGACCCGTGCTTCAAGGTTTGCGACCAGTTCTCCGATGCGGTTTGCCATTTCATTGAACACATTTGCCAGGGTTCCAAATTCATCCCTGCTTTGAACAGTGGCTTGCTGCTGTAGGTTGCCTTTGGATAGTTCCAAGGCTGCTTTCGTTAATACGTCAACCGGTTTAACAGTCTGGCTGACAACTCTTTCTTGAATAACCAGACCGGCGGCAAGTACCAGGATACTTCCAATGATGAGGACGAATAAATTTCGAGTTTCGTTTGCTGCCGCAGCTGTACGGTCTTCAAAGATTTCCAGAACGCCTATAATATTTCCTGCATGGTCTCTTAATGGACTGCTGATAACTGCGTATATCTTTCCGTTACTGGATAGGGTGGAAATAACATCTTCGCCATTAAGAACTTTTTCGTACGCATTTGCATCGGCAAAAATGGGAGTTGAGAAAGTGCTGGCTTGCAATAAAAGACCGGGTATAGGACTTTGAGTTTCGGTGACTGCCCCTGCAAAGGTTGCGGTCTGTGCCGCCTCTTCATCAAGCATGATCTGCGCATCTACACTGTACCTGGATTTGACATCCGCAAGGAAACCTTCGCCAATATCCAAACCAACATCTATAACGCCGATATACCTTCCCTGATAAAAAACAGGCGACTCACCGCGCACCCCAAGCCCGCCGCGTCCAATTTCAAGACCACTTACTGCTTCTTGTGTCCGATTTGCTTCCACAACTGTGAAGCGGAAAGAAGACAGGTCGTCTCCAAAACTGTCTAATTGATGCAAGCGTAGAAACGAGGTGGAGTTCGGTAAGATGAATTGGTACTGTTTTACGTTAAATTCGCTTTTCAGGGTGTCAAAAGTGCCTAGCGTAATTTGTGTAAGAGTTTCACGATCTCGGTTTGCAAAGGCTTCTTGAACTTGTGGCGAATTTGCCATCTGGGTTGAAAGCCCAATTGCGAGGGATTCCAATGAATTAGCGCTTGCATCCACTGCGAACTTTGTGTGAAGTAAATCTGATGTGGCTGCATCTTGGTTATAGTTAACCGTTCTAATGACTACATAGGCTCCCATGCCAAAAACAAGAATGAGCGTAATGCTAATGCTTGATGTAAGCACCTTTAAGCGGATGTGGGAATTTATTCGATTCTGTGCCTGAACGATAAGCAAAACTACAAAGACCAGAACCAACAACACGGCGCCAATGAGACCCGCCTGTGCCAACTGGGAAGCCTGCCGCCAGACAGGGTTGATCCATTCGATCAACCACACACTCACGAAGGTGATGGCAGAAGCGATCGTATATTCTCGTATAGATGCTTTTGGAAATACCCACCTGTACCCTAGCCCAAAGATGGTTAAAAGGACAATGGAAATGGTTAAAGCGCGTCCCTGAACTGTTGCGGCAACCATAACTCCAATCATGAGAATTGGATAGTAGATCAGTTTTAATCCTAATTCCTGGCGGTTTCGAACGGTAACTGCTATGCCTGCTGCATTTAAGATGACGGCAAGCAGAAACCCGGCTCTTGTAATATAGGATATGGTTGTAGTATTTTCAATGAACAGGAATGCGTAAACGAATACCGCTGATAGTACAACAGCCATTGTAATGGTTCCCCAAAACGCAAGTTGGGGAGCGGTATTTTGCGGGTCTGAATTGGTTTTATTCATTTCATCCATTTTGTTTTCCTTAACTAAGGCTTATGGCGCAGATGTTAGGATCGTGATCTAACACCCTTTAATTCTTGTTATTGGTCATTCCGTCGTTACGCGAAGAGATATCTACTTTTACACGCGGGGCGCCAATTGCCATCCCCAATTCGCGAATGGCGATTTGAAGCGTCTCTTCGATTGATGTGGTCTGTTGTATCTTTTGACCGATCAGGTTGACTTTGGTTTCAAAATCCGCCTGCTTTTTGGATTGTTCGAACGAGCGCACATTTTGAATGGAAGTCGCTAATTGGGCTGCAAGTGTGGTTTGAATGTCGATGTCTGAGGTTGTGAAGCGTCCAGCTTGATCGGATTGAATATCGAATACGCCGATGAGCGTGTTGCTGACAATCATGGGAACTGCCAACTCAGCGCGGGTATCAGGCAAAAGGGGATTAGGTAGAAAGTCAGGCGCTTCGGTCACATCGTTCACGATAACGCCTTTGCGTTCGCGGGCGGCGCGGGCTACCAGTGACTGTTCTAGATTGAGCGGAATCGAACGTCTTTCTGCTGCCATAATACGCCCTGGTTCACCAGCGCCTGCGGTGAGCACCAGGTTTTTGCCTTCCTCGTCAAGCAGATAAATATGTGAATGGTAGAGATTAAAACGTTCTTTAGTGAGATTTACAACTTCTTGCAATAGCCTGTTTGATTCCAGAATGGTTGAGGTTACGGTTCCCACCTCTGCTACGGTTGCGAGGTCTTTTGTACGGGCTGCTACGCGCTCTTCCAGTTCTCCCAGCAAACTGCCAAGTTGTTCAGCCATTGTATTAAATGCACCGGCAAGCGTACCAACCTCATCTTTCGAGACTACATCTGCCCGGGTGGATAAATTCCCCTTTCCAATATCAATGGCTGCTGAAGATAGAACTTCGATGGGATGTATCAATTGTCCGCCCAGGTATTGAGCGACAAAGAATGTTAAGATAAGCAGGGCAACAGCCAGCAAGAAGATGCTGTTTGTTGTTGCTGAAACAGGCTTGTAGGCATCATTCAGGTCTTTGTAAACGATGATCGTCCAATTGAGGTTCTGGATCACTTCATTGTTCGAAGTGCTGGTATTTACTGCCGCACTGCTTGCAATGTTCTTTTTTTCTTCTATGGTGATTTCACCAAAGTTGTTTTGAAAAGATTTGATTTCAACGAGTGTTTTATTATCAAGAGGTACGATCCCTGCTACCTTCGGGGTAAGAACTTCATTGCTTGGAAGCAGGAGGTATGCATTGCCCGTCTCACCAAGCTCGTTTACTGTGAGAATATTAGTCACTTCATTAATGCTGACCGTGGCTCGCAATACTCCGACCAGTTCGGGGCGGTTATGGGAGGGGATGGGCAGCGCAATTTCGATCGCGTAAATACCGGCGCTTTCATCATACACGGGTTGGCTGATATATAGATCTCCATCTCCATTGTTCCATGCCCCTTGCCACCATTCTTCATCTGCCTGGTAATAATCGCTCGTTCGTCCTGTGGCTGCAATCACAGCTCCGTATCGGTCTGTGACGAATAATTCCGCGTATTGGGGCAGGCGCTCCTGTAATTCGAGTAATTCGCCTGCGAGATCATTGTTCAAAACATTTTGAATTAACGAACTTTGGTCGCTTGCCTTTTTCCATTGGTTGTCTAAGGAATTTAACCTTGCAAGATCGGGCGTGCCTTCGAGGTTTGCTTGTTCCACTGAGTCTTGTACGAATTTATTAAGAGACAGGCTTTCAAGGGCGATCTGACTGAATGAAAGCGTATCTCCGGCTTGTCTTGCCATGCGGGCTGCAACTCCCGATAGATTAGCTTCCAACACAGAGCTTAATTGCGCGGTGGCGATCAGGTTTGTAATGATCCCAATTGCGCTTATGGTGATCAAGCCGATCACCAGGAACCCTACGACCATTTTGATGCGAAATGAGAAGTTTCGAAATAGCTGCAGGGAGAACCAGCCAAACGCAAGGATTAACGCCAGCGTGGAAAGGGGGATAACGGTTTGGAGAAGCGGGCTGCTTATACGTTCCCAGGGTGTATAAAAATCCACGGCAAACGTGGCGATTACGGATACACCGCCAAGTACCAGGGCGCGAATGGTACGCTCCCGCATTGAAGTTTGACCTGAGATCGCTACATAGATAACTGCAATGGCTAATGCGACTGCCCAGCCGACCCCACTGACCATGGATGTTAGAAACGGAGCTACGAGAGCCATTACGATCAGGGTGATACCCATGGCGGGTCTTCCACGGTTTCTGATGGATAAGAATATACCGAGAAGGGCTACAACCAGTAAAAACAAAACCCCTGCTACTACTATATTTATTTGCCATGTATTGCTTTGCAAAGCCAGATAAATGGATGGCGGCAAAGTTAGAAATACAGACATAAGCAGGATCGTATTGACGCTTAGCCCGGTTTGAGAGACTTCGTCTAAATTATTAAGAATTTTCAAGAACCATTTATTCATTTCCTACTCCTGTTTACCAATTCGCAAGAATTTCGGAGAAGATGATCGTTTTCTAAAATTACAGCGCACGGCGGCGTTACTGCCTTGTAATACGAAACTGCACATTTTTATTTTTACTGGTTGTTTTTCGTCGTGTCTGCTGCATCTGCATGAAGCATGACGGCTGTTGGCTTCATACCAAGGACATGACCAAGTTCACGGGTGGCAACCTTCATGGCATCTTCAATACTCGCGGCTGACTGTATTTTTTGCGTAATGAGGTTGAGCGCTTCCTGTTGCCGGGCGCGCTGACGATCTGTTTCTTGAGTGCGCCGCTGCTCGGTAACATTGGTCATAACGGCGTTAAGGGTTTTTTGCTCAGTGGAAGAACTAACAAGCGCCAGTCGTATTTCAGCCAAAAACTCCTTGCCGCCTAAAGTCTGATGTGTCCATTCAAAGGTGTTGCGTCCGCTTTCCATGGCAGTTTTGATCATTTCAACCGCCTTGTCTTGTGAAGGCAGCCCATCGGCTTGTGTGGCAGGGCTAAGTTGAATGGGTCCGAGTTTTCCCAAATGCTCCGATGTGATTTCGTACATGTTCATCGCAGCTTGGTTGGCATCCATAAAAAAGCCCGTGTCTGCGTCTAAAACTGCAATGGCTACCGGTGAGCTATCTACCAATTCTTTATAGTCATGGGCGATCTTTTGGGTATTTTCGTACTGACTGATGTTTTGTGCGGCGATCGCCACTTGATTGGCAATGGATTGCAGGGAATCGATATCAACTTGTCCAAGACTGTTTGGAATATTGTGCTGTACATCCAAAACACCGAGAATCTTGTCTCCTATCGAAATGGGGATGGCGATTTCTGCAGCGGTTTCAGGCAATAATGGGTTGGGCAGCCAATTGGGGCTTTTTCTGGTTTCCTGCACAACGACAGGGGCGTTCGTTTCAGCAGCCTGCCCAACCAGACCGCGTCCTCTCGTAATTTTATGTCCCTGAGCAAGCATGGTTCTCCCTGCATCTCCTGTGCCGCCAGCCATCACCAGGTTTTGTTTTTGATCGTCAAAGAAGTAAATATGGACATGGTAGTAGTCGAACGTATCTTTTACCTGTTCAACAACTTCACGCACCAACTGATCCTGCTGCAAAATGGTCGAAAGGCGGCGGCTGATCTCGGCTGAAGCAGCCAATGCTTTCGTACGATCTAAAACGCGTTGTTCCAGTACTGTCACCTGACTCTGCTGTAATTCTGCTGTGATTCGCGCAGTGCGTGCCGCCCAAATACCGGCGCTGATAATGAAGATCGTAAAAAGAACCGCCAGAATGACCAGCAAACTCTGAATATTTTGTTGAGCAGAAAGGTTCTCACTAAATGTTACAAAGAAACCCCGCTCAACTTGATCGTAAGCTCGTTTGATCTGTTCCGCTTCTTCGTTTTGAAGCAGTTCTGTCAGCGGCGCCTTGTATGCTTGAGGGTCATCTGAAGCTTGCGCCTCTGCCAACAAGGCATCGTACTCGATCAGGCTGGTTTCGATATTGGTAATTCTTCTGGAAACGGAAAGGTTATTCTTAATATAGGGTTTGATCACCCGAAGTTGCACAGTGAGCAGCGCCCTCTGATTTTCGATCTCTTCCGTTCCAATGCTTGGATCATCCAGCCAGGCGCGTGTTTCCACGTGTAGCAGCAACCAGTGACGTTGAATATTTGACAGGGTTGCAAGCGCCTCCGAATCTAAAAGAAAGGCTTCGCGCGATCTTGTACTGCTTTGGAAGGATAGGAAAACCACTGACAAAATGGCGGTGAGAAAGATCGCTCCCACCACCCCAATAATGAATTGCAATTGTATAGGTTTGCGCTGACTGGATTTATTTTCCATTTTTATTGCACCTCGATACTCTTGATATTCCAGATCCACAAGTCTTTATAAAGTATCTGGTCTATATCGGCATAGTCATCGAACGGGAAGATAATACGTGTGGGTCCATTCTCGCTGACGGTCATATAAGCGCCATTGGCTTGCGTGGCAAGCAAAATGGGCCACTGTTCCAGTTCGTTGATCGTGAGATTCACTTCGTAGTCATCCAGTGCGGTGAGCAATACATTTTCAGCCGTCTCCGAAGCGCCAACAACCTTAAGGAAATCTGACATCAAGATGCCGGTATACATCATATCTTCCCCCAGCCATGGATCGGTAACGTCATAGCGCACAAGACCAAACTTTTCGAGTGTTGCCATATCAAGTTCAAGGGCATCGCCATTGTTCTTGGCGCTGATGTTTCCAGTAACGGTCAAAATGACTTCGCCGCTTGGAACTGCGATCACATCGCCGGGTTTAATTTGAGCTTCTGCCGCATTTTCATAGATCACCTTGGGTGAGCAGGCTGTCATGAATACCATTGCAATTGCCAAAATCATATAAAAACTGGGTTTTTTCATCATATTCTCCTTGGTTCTTTTTTACTTGTTTTTCAATGGCAGGCGAACGCCGAATAAAGTGCCTTTTCCCAATTCGCTTTCCACACTTAAATGCCCGTTGTGCTGCTCTACAATGGTTTTAACGATTGCCAGTCCCAACCCATTGCCTTCCACTTCGCTGGCTTTACCGCTGCGCACGCGGTAAAAACGGTTGAAAATAAAAGGCAGGTCTGCGGCAGGGATTCCATAGCCGTTATCTACCACCATGATATTGACCTTGCCTTCATCTGTTTCCACCTTGAACTTTACCTCGCCGCCTTTGGGAGTGTATTTAATCGCATTTCCGATCAGGTTGCGAAGCACCTGCCGTATTTGCAGCGGGTCACCTTCCATGATAATTTCTTCGTTGGGAATGATGGTGTTAAATAATTGCTCTTTTTCCTTTGCCTGAGCTTCAAACTCTTTCGCCATCTCTCGCAGAATCCCTGTAATATTCAGGTCTTCATGCCTTGTGGTTGCATTAAGATCTGCCTGCGCCAACGACATCATATTCTGTATCAATTCGTTCATATTGCCGACCGCAAATTGAATGCGCTCCACAAAATCCCTTTGCGCATCGGTCAACGGACCTGCCTGCTCCATAAGCTGTGCATACCCGCCAATGCTGGTGAGGGGGTTTTTCAAGTCATGCGAGGCGGTGGCAATAAATTCATTCTTTACCTGGTCTAAATCCTTAAAGCGGCTCACATCGTGCAAAATGGCAACCATGCCCCCATCTTCTATCGGGGCAATGAATGCTGTAAAAGTTCGTTTGTCATTCCAAACCACATCTCCCGAAGTAGACCGGTTAGATTTTTTCACTTCATTAAGGAGCTGCAATAGTTCATCAAAGCCGTGGTCTACAGGAAGAGCCTGATTTAATTCAATCGGATTTTCAGCAAATAACTGCTCGCCTGCCGGGTTCACCAGAGAAACCTTGCCCGCCTCATCAAATAGCAAAATTGCCTCTGAGGCATGGCGCAGCACGGCAGCAACCTTCTTTTGTTCCTGAACGATCACCGAATATAGTTTGGAGTTTTCAATGGCAATCGCTGCCTGGCTGGCAATAGCCTGAACCAGATAAAGATGGTCTCTTGAAAAATAGTTCTCACGTTCGTGGCTGAGCACGATCAACCCAAGCAGGGAAAAACGCCCGAAAATGGGGACAACCAACGCCGAATGAATAGCCTCACTCGGGCTCACATGCCAAAGCGGGTCAGTAATGGCATTTTCGATCACCAAACCCTGGCGTGTTTCCTGAATATGCTCAATCAACCTATCGGGCGGGGTCAGGTCTGCCGCCACGCCAGAAGGATTCAAGACCTCTTCATAATTTTCACGCACATCCCTGCCGTTCTCTTCCAGAATGTACATATTGGCTTGAATGGCGCCCAATGTTTCAGCCGTGCGTTTTAACAATACATTGGCGAGGTCTTTAATATCGAGCCGTGCGCTGAGTTGTTTGCCGATCTCTGGCAGCAAATTTAGCTCGCGGTTTCGGCGGCGAATAACATCTTCAGCCTCTTTTACGCGCAGCTTGGTACGAATGCGAGCCATTAATTCATGGCGGTCGAATGGCTTGGTCACATAATCATCTGCGCCGAGATTCAAGCCCGATTGAACATCTGCCGGGTCGAGCCGTGCCGCCGTAAGGATAATGACCGGAATATGAGATATGGCAGGGTCCTGGCGAACCTCTTCCAAAACGGTAAACCCATCCTTGTTGGGCATATTCACATCCAACAAGATGAGATCGGGCATTTCATCGCGGGCTTTATTCAAAGCCTGTTGACCATCACGGGCAATGATCTGGTCGTAGCCCTCATAATCCAGGTAGCGGGTTAGCAGGGTCACATTATCCATCACGTCATCAGCCACAAGGATTTTGAATTTGCGTTTTGATTCTGTTTTCTTGCCCGTCGGATGTGTGGCGTGTTTCATCTCTTTGATCGCATCGCTTGCGATCTGGCATATCTTTTCAGGGCGCACCGGTTTAATGATGACTTCGTTCACCTTCAAACGCTGGGCGGTCACTTTCAGCCCGGGCACATCATACGCAGTGATCAAATACGCATACGAAGGTTTACCGCCAGGGTGATTTTGAAGCTGTTCGATCAATTCCAACCCGGTCATTTCAGGCATGATCATATCGGTAAAGAGGATATCCACACCCTTGTCCTTCACCTTTTCGAGGGCATCGGTTCCGCTGACAGCAGAAACCACATCCACCGTGGGTCCGATCTGTGAAAGGGCGCGTGCCAGGGTGGTGGCTGTGTTGGGATGGTCATCCACAACGAGAATACGAACCATTTCTTTGAGGGGGGCTTGTATAGTATCCATCGGATCATATTTTCATCGGATTCCCTTGCGAGAACGATAGGTAGAAGCGGATAAAAGTTGGTAAAAGTTGGGAACGCAAAACCCCGCCTCAAATACGGGTTTGAAGCGGGGTTCCATCCATTAGGGTTCTTATTACACTGTGGCTTAATCCCCTACAAGCCGGTAGCCTGTGCCTCTCACGTTAATAAGGAATGACGGGTTGCGTGTATCGTTTTCGATGGACTGACGCAGTTGGTGGATGTGCCATTTGGCGAGTTCCTGCGCTTCACGCGGGTCGGTTTGAAACCCCTGCGCTTCAGCTACGAGGGTTTGATAATCTACCACGTTGGGCGAGTGCCTTGCCAATACCAGCAAATAATCAAAAGAAGTGGGCGGGATGTTAACTGGCTGGTCGTTGAGCAGCACCCTGCGGGCGTGCATATCTAACACCAGATTACCATGTTTAATGTATCGTCCATTTTCAAGGGATGCGGGTTGCAGGGGTTGGGTGGTTTTACTGAGGGGTTCGCCTGCATCGAGGCTTTTGAGTTCGCTTTGCAAGACTTCGATCTGTACCTGAAGCTCACGCTTTCTTTTCTCGCGCTGCTGGTTAAGCAGAATGCTGCGTGTTCGCTCAATGATGGTTTCAGGTTTGATGGGTTTTAGCAGGTAATCGATGGCGCCGTAGCGCAGCGCCTCTACTGCCGAGTTGATATCGGGTTGAGCGGTGAATAGCACAACCGGAATGTGTGGGTATTCGGCATGTATCTGCTTGAGGGCATCCATGCCGTGCATACCGGGCATACGCAGGTCGGTGAGTACCAGGTCGAAGGATGTTGTTTTGAGGTAGTCGAGCCCTTTTTCTGCGCTTTCGGCTGTGGTGATCTCGAACCCTGCCTGTTGCAATATGCGCGCCAGGGTTTGGCGCAGTGAGGCTTCATCATCAATGATAAGGATGTGACCGCTAATGTTCATTCGATCTCCGCAGGCAGGGAAGTTAATGGCAGCCATACTTTGAAGCAGGCGCCAAATTCAGGGGTATTCTCTGCTGTGATTCGTCCACGGTGTTTGAGGACAATATCGTGTGTAATGGTTAGCCCCAGCCCAGTCCCTCTTTTTTTGTTGGTGACGAACGGGTCAAAGATGTGGGGGAGGATTTCGGGGGAGATGCCCTCGCCGGTATCCATGACAGAGAGCATGAGCTCGTTGTTCTCATGCAGGCGTTGGGTATGCACGGTCAGTTTGCCGCCATTTGGCATGGCTTCTACTGCATTCATGAGAAGGTTTAAAGCCACCTGCCGTATTTGATCGGATACGACCGGAATACTGGGAAGGTTGTCATCTGGATGGAATTCGAAGGAGATTTCGTTCTTGCGAAGGTGGGTGGTGAGCAACGCCAGCACATCTTCAACGATGATGTTCAAGTTAATGTTTTGCAGGTCTTCCATTTGGGGCGGACGGTAGGTGGTTCGCAGGCGGTCGATCAGGCTTGCCATGCGTTCCGATTCGGCGAGGACGATTTCCAGGTCGTTGTGCCCTTGATCTGAAATGCCTTTTTCTTCTTTGAGCAGGAAGAGTGCGTTTTGAATTGCCTGCAATGGGTTGTTCAATTCATGTGAAACCGAGGCGAGCAGCCTTCCCATGACTGCGAGGCGTTCATTTTGTACGAGTTGGTTTCGGACGGCTTTTTCCTGCTCTAATGCGAGTTGTAAATTTTGGTATAGCTCTGCCTTGTGCAGCGCCATGGCAAGCTGTCCTGCTATGGCGAGTACCAATTGCTGGTCGCGCTCTGAGAATGATTTTGTGCCTGTTTGTTGAATATCGAGTATGCCGTAGAGTTTTTCCCCATTCATGACGGGAATTGACATTTCAGCCTTGGTATCTGGTAAATAAGGGTCGAAAAGAAAGAATACTACTTCGTCCACATTGTTGGTGAAGAAGGGGGTTCTGGTTTCAGCCGCGTAGCCAATAATGCCCAACCCGGCTTGCAGTTCGTGCTCTGCGGCTACAAGTTTTTTCCCTAGTTCTCCGCTGGCGGCTTTTAGGGTGAAATTTCCCGTTTCAGGGTTTAGCATGAATATCTGCACGTGGTAATAATCGAAATTGTTTTTGAGAAGTTCCACCACGTCGTTCAATAATTCATCTGCTTCTACAGAAACCATCCCTCGGTTGATGCGGTATAGGGCGCTGGTTTCTTTTAACGCCTGGCTGGTTTTTTCTATTAAGAGGGCGCTTTCCAATGCCACAACCGTCGCATTGATGAGGGGGGTTAGGCGTTGCAGGGTTTCCTGTGTGAACTTTCCGGGCGTTTCCCCGTCAAGATACAGCAAGCCCAGCAATTGGTCGTTCCACGTGAGTGGAATTGAAATATTGGAGCGTATCCAGTCCAGCCCTTTTACATGCAGCCATCTCGGCTCATTGTGGGTATCTTCCACAATGAGAACTTCTGGTTTCTCCAGCATTTTCTTTTGAAAGGGAAGCAGGAGGGTTTCTCTTACCAGAGAGTGAAAGACTTCTTCACCCCTTCCTTCATACCCTCGCCAGGCAGCGGGGCGAAGCAGTTCGTTTTCGAACAAGGAAATATTAACGGCACACCCGGGGATCAATCTTTGTACTTGTGTGAGGATTTCATTCAATACCTGTTTTGTTTCGGTGTGTGAGACCAGTGCCAGGGTCGCTTCTGCGCTGGTTTCAGCCAGCAGGCGTTGTTCCTGGGTGATTTTTAGCAAGTTCTCGCGCTCAATATCTGCATTCTTTCTGTCTGTAATATCAATGCCAACCGACTGGTACTCTATATGGTTGGGCATTTCAATGCGGCGGTCTGTCCATTGCAGCCAGCGTTTTTCTCCCTGGGCGTTGATTTCCAGGGTTTCATAAGTGGAGTAGGGGTTTTCGGCGGTAAGGGAACTATAGGAATTCTTAACGCTCTCACGTTGGTCCGAGGGGATTAATGCCAGCAGATTTGTGCCTTGAAGTTCCTGGCGGGTTTTTCCAAAGAATTGTGCGTAAACGATGTTGGTAAAAAGCAGGGTTCCATCTTCAAGGTAACGGCATATCATGGCAGAAATATCTTCTGAAATTCTGCGATACCGTTCTTCACTGGCGCGTAGTTCTTCCTCTGCCTGAATACGTTCTTTCAATTCCTGTTGACCTGCTTCGTACAGGCGGGCATTTTCAATGGCAATGGCGGCTTGTTGCCCCAACTCACCCAGAATGTTGATCTCGTTTTTTGAGAAGGCGTATGCTTTTTCACTTTGTATGCTGAGTGTTCCCAGCTTTTTGTTGCCGCTGCGGATCGGCGAGACAAGCAGCGATTTGAACTTTGCATTCGGGTTCAAATTGATAAAACGCTCATCCTCACTTACAGCGGGGATATAGATATCCCTTTCCTCAGAGATCGCCAGCCCGGCAATCCCTTCTCCTGCGCGCATTTTTCGGGTGCTTACCGTATCCTCTCAAAAATTCGGGGGGAGAGTCTCTCAAGCCCACGAGCCACTGAGGTTGAGTTCATGAGCGCGCTTTGTCACCAAAAGGGACATGGGAGGGATCTGTTTTGTTTCGGCAACAC
>Ga0172367_10000638_pt1 | contig 53666 bp, 45 predicted proteins | sample Lak10m_FD_114542 | JGI IMG/M metagenome (GOLD analysis project Ga0172367, IMG submission 114542) | Freshwater microbial communities from Kabuno Bay, South-Kivu, Congo - kab_022012_10m | ecosystem: Environmental > Aquatic > Freshwater > Lake | place: Democratic Republic of the Congo: South-Kivu... | reverse complement strand
AATTACCTCATCTAAAATTATTTTATAAAAATCTTTAGATCTATCTTGACCCCCAATCATCCAAGAATCTCTTATTCTTTGCGCTGCGTCTGCGGCTTTTTCTGCATTGTTCATTCCTGAAACATTTTTTAATGTATCAATATCTAGAGCTAACCCCAATGCCTCGAAAACTGGATCAGTGTTAAGAATTGAATCAGCAAATGATAACCCAGGCTTGCCAACCTCATCCAATATTGATCTTAGAGCACCACCAGAAACAGAAACTTCTCTTGGAGACAAAACGCCACGCAATCTTTTATCCAACTTTTGAATTAAAGAAGCTATTTTTTTATTTCCCGACCTCAAAGCGTCCTCTAGAACATCTGGATCTATAATAGATACGTTTGCTGCCTGCATCACTTCCAATGTTTGATCTAAACCTAGAACTTGTTTTTTGCCAGCAATTGTTGCAACCAAGTTCAAAGCAATTCCGCCATCATCCGTAGGCAAAAGTAAACCATAGCCTTTTTGTTTCTGTGCATCAAAAAAGGCTTTTAGTGCCTCAGTGCCCTGCTGAGTATCTAGTCCACCTTTATGAATAGCGATATTCATCTCTAAACCTTCTATACCAAAAAGATTTTGCTGTATGGCGACTTTTTCTATATCCCTTAAAACCTGACCATATCCCCTATATACAACAGGGACATCATCTTTTGATAATCTATAAACTTCAGTAAGATGCAGCGAAGAAAAATATTCTATAGCATCGTTAACAGAGTTAAATACTTTTCTACCTTCATCTGGATCAAAATAAGATGACCTATATTTTAAAATGTTATCTGCTGGATCGACAAACGGTTCTATTAACCTTTTTTGGCCAGTAGGTATTTTTCCTATTATTCTTCTAGCTGCTCTAACTTGTTTCTCTGGAGACAAAGGAGACAAGTACGCAGACAAATAGTCGCTAAAAGATTCATACTCAGGAATCTCTTGTCTTCGTTTTTCTAGAAAACTAGCTATTTTCCCCAACATTTTTATCTAACCCCTGCACTTACGTCAATTTGTTGACCACCAAATGGATTCATTACCGGAGTAACAGAACCGCTAACTCCCATGCCATTCATTAAAGAGCGCAACCTATATGACACATCAGCATTGGAGTCCGAAGAGTAGCCGAACCGAGGATAACTTGGATTAGCCAAATTAGCTTCTCTTATCTGTTGAGGATAGTAACCCATTTGAGACATTTCAAGACCCATGTGCTGACCTATTTTAATCTTAACAGAGTCCATATTTGTATTGGGATGCCAACCCTCCCACCCCTCATCGGGAAGTTCAAGTCTACTAAAATAATCTGTTAACTCTGGACGCTTCTCAACAGGCATCCCCCATGCTGCTTCGTATACTCTTCTTTCCAATCTTCCAGCTGTAGAAAGTATCCTTTCTCTATCTTCTTCTGGAGCATTAATCATTGCCTTAAAATGCTCTCTCTTCCTTTTTGGAATCGCCAAAGATAAAGACTCTACATCACTTCCATATTTACCTGTACCAATATCTTCTATTGGTGCTCCATACATTGTTCTTTTTGCTGCTGATCTAAACTGAAAAGCTGCTGCTGCGTCTCCAGAAGATTCTGCCATGTTAGCTAACCTTGTATTTTTTACATAACTTAAAATATCAGCATACTCTTCAAGAGCTAATTCCTTTTTTCTTTCTGTTGGTATAAATCTATCTCCAGTTATTGCCTCTTGAAGATTTGCCCCAGTAGAAGCTACTAAACCAGTCACGGCACCTAGGCCAGACATGACTAATTTTCCAGGCTGCGTTCTACCTGCAAAGAGTCCGGCAGCAGCTAGGCTTGCAGAAGCGGCTAATGGATTTCTATCTGCAGCTTTGTTAAGCATTGGTTCTACGAAGCTTTCAAATGGCCTTTGCCATTCAGGGAATGTGGCCCCATAAACATTATTTCTTTCCCAGTCTTCTACTGCTGTCTGTTTATTAATAAATTTTCTATTGATAAAAGTATCTCTGTGAGCAATGTATTCTGCAGCTCTGGATAGATTGTGGACTAATGGATTAGTTCCAGCTTCTTGAGCGGTTTTGCCCACATGACTGTATTCAGAAAAGCTTTCCTTCTGCTGTATAGATGCCACTCTCTCTCTAATGCTGTCTGCTTGCAGTCTTTCTGATGGATCATCTAAATAGCTGTTAATTTTTTTATCTAAATATCTATACTGCTTAGAATATGGAGCGACATCACCAAGTATTTTAAACTGATCCAATAAACCATATCTTCCAGTTTCGTCTGAATGTAACTGGTTTAATCTTTCATAAGCCACTCCGGGTAAACGCAATTCGCCTTCTTGAACTTTTGTAAAAGGATCTCCTCTAGTAAAATCTAAATAATATTCTGGTCCTGGCAAAAATGGATACTGTTTGCCCATGGTGTTTTGTATTGGATTAAGGTAATCCACACCAGTTCTTTCTTTTGGTATAAATCTTCTAGTTATTTCAGAGAATTCTATCGAACCAAAATTTCTTCCACCCAACATTGGAACGTCACCAAGTCCACCAAGATTATAATCCCAGAACTGTCTACTCATACCGTATGCTTTAGAGGCAGACTGTAGAACGGCTCTCTGTGGCTCAAAGTCTCCTTGACCATATCCAAAAGATTCTCTGAATGCCGCGCCAGCAAAACCATAGATACCTAAGGCCTCTTGGGTTCTGTACCCAAATTCTTGAAGCTGCACCTGTGGATCGCTAACTGAAATTGGCGAACCTGCACCAACAATTCTTGGCGGCATCATCCCAGGAGTTTTTGGTGGACCATATGCCATCTGAGTATACTGATTATTTATTTGACCTATATTTTGCATAGTAGAATATTTAGCAGTATTTAAAGCTCCTGCCCTGCCTGCCAACTGAGCATTTGTTGATGCCTGCATTCCTGGTCCGGGCCCACCAGAAGAAACACCCATTGACATCATAGGCATTCCCCCTTGTGCCGATCCGCCAATAAAAGCTTGACCAGATTGCTGCTGAGGAGCTTGCCCTGGCAGCATTGGCATGGCTACTTGCTGCAAATAAGCGCTTGCATCATATGCTCCAGACTGCCCTGCTGGAGCATAGTTTGATAAGGCTTGGGAAACTTCTTGTTCGTGCATCTTTACTTGAGGCTTTAATACTCTACCCAAAGTGGCATTTAGAGCAGGAGTTAGCGGACCAAAAGGACCAGAAAAATACTCTCCACTTACAGGATAAGGTCTGTCCTCATAATGTTTTCTTTCAAAACGATATGGATCCAATGGACGCAGTGGAGATACATCTGTATAAAATAACGCTCTTTCAATAGGTGAACCATACGTGTCAGAAGTAAACATTGACCCTGCTTCAATCTTACGATAAATGCTAGGCCTATAATACATTATCTTTCCGCCCATAAAAGGCGTGTTACCTAATGGCCAAAAACGACCCTGTCTTATGGGTACTTCGCCCTCAAAAAGCTGTTCTCTTTTTTCTTCATAGCTCATTCCGCCAGGCATAATTCCCGCACCTAATGCATGAACTTCGCCTACAGCTTTTGCGGCAGCGCCGACAAAGAATGGAGAATAAACCCTTTCTCCTCTTGCATCTCTTTCGTTTACCATTCCACCAATTGTTCTATCAGCAGTCATAAACGCTAATCCACCGGCATATAGTGGCAATACCCTTTTGCCTACCATACCTCGCGCAAAAAGATCCAATGGAGAGCCATACTGATTTACGTCTAGTTGCAAACCAACTGTGCCAAAATATTTATTTAATCTTTCCACACCATGAGAAACTGCGGCAGAAAGATTAGAATAATTTTCCGGACTACTATAAGTATTTATCCCTGCAACACTCTTTAATGCGCCTACAGGATTTCTGGAAAATACGCTACCAAAAGTAGGAACCAATAAAACGTCTGCTCCGGGCCCAGTAGCAGAACCCAGTGGGTCTGTAGCTAAATGAGATATCTTAAACGATGCGGTGCTTAGTGAGGGATATAATAATTTTTTAGCTAAACCCAGCCTACCTATTTCTCCAACTCTTTCGATTGAACCTGTTGCAAATGGCTGAATTAGTTCAGGGGCAGCTTCTAATGATTCTATTGTATTTGCAAGTGCTCTTCTTTGAACCTGAATTTCTTTTAGAAAGGATCTGTTAGCTCTTACTGAGTTTAGATTGGTTAGAGCTCCAAATGCTGCAGCTTGTGCTTCGGCCAATTCGCCAGCTGGCATTTCTTTAGCCATACTTGCCAAAGCTTGGTTTATTTTAATAAAATTTTGACCAAATGTTTGACTGGTACTATTTGCAACTAATTCATTTCTTTGAATTAAAAACTTAAATAATTCGTTTGTTAACTCATCTTCTCTTGTGATAATTGTTGGGCTAACCGAACGAATTTGTGAGCCAGATAAAAGATCTGATTCTTCTAATATTTTCCTAATTTTAGCTCCACTTTGGTGCAACGTTGCTGGATCAATACCCTGTCTTCTTAAAACGTTTGCATCTCTGTCGATATTTCTAAGTAAGACATTAGCGAAGTCTATTTTGTCTTGCACATTCTGAAGATCAGTTATTCTCTTGCCCTTAAATGTAGCTAAGGCCGGATCTGCTTCTTCAATTCTTCGCATTGCACTTCGAGAAAAACCGGCTTTAAATGTTCTTCTTCTAAAGCCTTCAAAAGCTTCTAGCAAAGCTTTTTCTGAAACCATTTCTTGACCGGTTTCGGCATTGATTACATTTACCTTTTGAACATTGCCATCTACATCTTTAATGATGTTCCTTCTTAAGGTGCCGGCTTTTGTGATGATATCTTTTCCGGCTATTACTTCTGCAAAAAATCTAGGATTTTCTGGATCGATATTTCTTCTAGAAAATCTAGACATGAAACCAAATATTGAGTTTGGCTGGTCATAGTTTATATCAAAAGCTTGTCTAAATCTTAATTCTTTTTCTGGCGTTACACCAAATCTAGATAGACCAGAAAAGAATTTACTTCTAAATGTATTTTCCTGATAGTTTAAAGAGTTAAGTGACTCAGCATCTCTTTCGGCAGCAGCATTTCTGGCTGCACGAGTTAAAAGCTGCGAACTGTTTTTCTTTAAAGGTCTAAAAGTTCCATCTAATGTTCTAGAAGTGTATTGTTGAGCCATGACGTTGTAATTAAACGCCATAACATTGCCTTTGGTTTTTCCACCGCTATAGAATAAATAGAAGTCAGCAGATTTATCTGCTCCCTGCAAAAATGGCTGAGAAACTTTACCTTGGATAAATTGGAATGGTGTTCGTCCAGACATTTCATTAAATGACTGCTTAGCGGCTAAATCTGCTGGATTAAAACCAAGAACTGGTATTCTTAAATCATTAGCTAAAAAGTTTCCAACATTTCTTACAGACTGTTTTATTCCAGAAACGTCTAAAATATTACCTGTTTTAGTGATAAAGATATCAGGAAGAACAGAAACACTCGAAGCTGTTTTAGTTGGATCAGCCCTAACCATACTGGATGATAATTGATTAATAAAACTTTGAGTTTCTTCATCTAGATTTGCGAATACTCCACGTTGAGTTGCCTCGTCAACAGTTATTTGCCTTAAACCTAAAAGATTAAAACCGCTAGCAAAAACACCAGAGCTTATTTGCTTTTCTCTAACAAGAAAACTTCTTAGCTGACCAAGGTTTTTTACATCAAGACCAACCTTACCTAAAGACTCCCCTAACTCACCCCTGCTTAATTCTGTGCCATCAGCTGATTTTAGTTTCATTCCTAATCTTTGAGCAGATCTTTTAACTAGAAAATCTTTTTGTGCGTAAGATAAGTTATCCAAATCAAGAAAATCTTCAAAATCTGCTTTCTTAGTTTTTAAAACTTTTCCAGCTACCTTAAACATTCCTTGTTCCTGGAATGCCTTATACCCCTTTGTGGCTTTAGCTTTTATGTCGGCCTGAAACTCTGCTCCTGTAAAGAGTCTGTTCGCATCAATAATTGATTGCTGCAAAACATCAGAATTGCCAACTTTTTGAACAAATTCATCTGCTCTATTTTTAGATAAAGTTCCTTTAAATCTATTTATTATTTCGTCAAATGGCTCATCACCATCAAGGAGTATTTTAGTTTCGCCTATAGTTATTCTTCTTGATGGCTCCATAGCGGTTTTATTGATATCTATATCGTCAATAAACTTTGCTATAGTTTTTGCAAAATCATCCCTATCTGATGTTGCAGTTTTTTCCATTAAAGATCTATATAAGACCTTCTTATACTCGGTTTGCTCTATTCCTTTATAGAACTCTGATGAATAAAAACTCTCAGAACCCATTGGTCCACCAAATGTTCTAGCCATTTTGCTAGCCATAGTGGCCATTCTATTGGAAGAGTTAGCTTGAAGATTTTCTATGACTCCCTTTAGCTGCCTTCTGTAGGCATCAGGATTTGCGGCGCCATATTTTTGAACAGCAGCATCAAAGTCAATGGCTCTAGTTACAACATCGTAACCTTGACCTACTTTACGAAACTGATTTATGCCCTGTCTAACGGCGCTGCCAACGCCTCTAAGTCCAGGAAATAAATCTATATATCCAGAATTTCCACTAGCGTCATTACCAAATGCGTATTGGGTCGCTACATTTCTTGCCCTTTTAAGCTTAGACCCCTTGGAATCTTCATAGATTTGCTTTGCTCTAAGATTTCTTGTTCTTGAAAGAATCGCATTAATATCAACTCTTTGTTGATTATATTCTGTAGTAGCAGCTTTTATCGCTCCACTGGTTTGAGCAGAAACTTTTATACCTTTTTGAGTTATGTCTGCTAGATCATGACCAACTTCAGACATAATATCTGCCAAATTAACAAACATTCTTGAAGAAGTTGTTTTCAGATCTGTCGTGCCAGTCGACCTTGCCAAGTCTGACATTGAATATCTAAAATTAGACAGTGAAGCTCTAGCATTCCCGATGGCAGCGCCACCGACTTCTATTGGAATCATCATTGAGACTAGGTTAATTGTAGAATCTTTAACAAAATCTGTAACTACGTCAACAGGATTATACCATTTAACCTTAGAATCGTCTCTACCGCCAAAAATTGGATCAACTATAGCTTTCTGACCAACATACATCGCTGGCAGTTCGTAGGGCATTCTACGGGCCATAGAGACCAAGCGAGACTGAGATTCCTCTCGGAAACCCCATACTCCAGCCGTCTCATATTCTATTCCTTTTCCACTTCTTCTAATTTCTCCAGCAGTCCAGTGATAACCTCTGTCCGTGTGCTTGATCACGCCGGTAGTGAGCTTACCTTCTGCTGTCTCAAAGACAAGCCGGGAATACGGATCTAGTTGATCGGGAGTATTCCCATCAATCATTCGACTAACACCAGAAAGCTCGTCTAGCTCTTTTCTGATTTTAGGAAATACATTAACAATATTAGAAGCAAATCTGCTAGCGCCACTATCAGCTTTATCTTGGACAGTCTTGGCCAGCCTTAGTCCACCCTGTTTTGTTAGCTTTGACAAAACAAAAGCCGAAGCCATTGTTGTTGCTGCAGTAGATACAAATCTGAGAACAGGATGATTATTTAAAGCTTTTGAAATAAAAGACGAGTTAGGGGCATCTCCCTTTTCTTCGTCAACCATAGTTGGAACGTCTCTAGACGTCACGCTGTAGCCTAGATTATGAATAGGTCCTGGATCTCTAACCAATTTGTTTCCCTACTTATTTCATGCCCCACAGCTTTTGAGCAATAGGATCTTCGTATACAGCCTCGCCATCTTTCTTAGAAAGATTATGTCTAGCTGCAGAAATCTTCTGTTTTTGCTCTTCCTCTTCGGGATCTATCAACTGAATCTTTAAGTCAGTAGATTCCATACCATTAGCATTTTGTTTTATTTCAATTATCTTTTCAGATAAAGCTACTTTTTCTGCTAATTCAGAGAAAGTCATATTCTCCAAATCTTCTGGAGTATATGATGTTATAGTAGCTAAAACAAATGCTTTCATTAAATTTTTAACTTCAGTTGCTTCAAACCTTTTTTCATCAAGAATTCTCTTAGCAATTGAAGCACTGAAGAAACCAGATATATCTAATATTTCGGAAGACAAGTTGGCAACAATACCCGGGGGTATCATCATCGTATCGAAACCCTCCGGGTATATTACGGCAAATTCAAGAATAATATCTTCGATATCAGAAGAGTCAACATCTTCTAGAGTTTTTAGATAAAGAATTTTATCGTATTCTTTGAAAGTTAATTCTCTGAAAACAACAGTTTCATTTTTTATATTAACACTATAAATGTTGCCGTATTTATTTTTCAAAGAAAAAATAAAATCAGCTGTCAACATTTTATAACTGTCTTACCTCTAGCGCTACGAATCCAGAAGCCTCTAATACCTCCTGAGATATTAGTGATGGCAAGCCAGCCATAAACCCTGCTGCGTTGGTCTTGTCAAATCTAGGGTAGAGCATACACAGTTCAGCTATAGTTTCTTCGTTCCAAAGATTAGCCTCAGCTGTAGATAACTGACCAGACTGAACCAATTGCTCCATCTTCTTAACAATTTGCTTGTATTCAGCTCTATTAAGAACACGCCACACAACATGCTTATCATATGTGATTGAGGTGACATAAATGTCGCCGTACTGCTTTTTCCACTCTTTGACAATACCGGCTTTAGGACCGTCTTTCCAGATTTCTTCTTCGTCCGGAACCTCTTCTATATCGGTATACTGCTTTTGTTCCTCTTCAGCGATATCTGCCAAAAACTGCTCATCATCTTCCAATTCAACATCCATAGAATTTATATCATCAGATCCTGAAAGGGTAAAATTAATTTCCTGAGAAGTATTTGTATCTTCTATTTCTAGATTCTGTAAAACAACTTTTCTTTTATTTTCCATCGTATCTCCTTGAACTAATCATTATACATTATATCATAATCATATTATAGGGGCTAAACCACCTAATGTTTGACCCCAATTTGTTACATAATTTAAATTCTCCGCAATTGCCAAAGGTGCCAACGGACCAGAAGAAACGTTTGCAGCCGAAGCTCTCTTTATGAAGGTTGTGTCTACCTCTGTAAAATAATGGTCTCTTGCCATAAATTGATAAGTTTCCACAACTGGCTGCCCACCTGGGGCATATACTGTTGACATGTTAATCAGGTTTACTTCCTGTATCACAATTTTCATTGGAGAACTTAAAGAAGTAGATTTAACAACTCTTTGATTAACATCAGAAAGCATTGTTCTAGAAAGATTATCTAAAGAACCATTAAACTCTACATCATTTGTATCTGTCTGAAATAGGTTTTTTGGTGACAAGGCGACTTCTTCCATTCCGTAAACTATAATAAGGTTAAAAGGAGGGTGTGCGCTAAATATATTTCTATCAGAGTCTATGACATTCTTAGCAAATGGATCATCTGTAATTCTGTCTAACTGACCTCTTTCCCAGTATTTGTTAATTAAAGCCTCATCTTCTTCTGTTTCTAATTGGCTTCTTAAATTAGACAAAACTCTGCCTGGGGCGCTTTTATCATTTGCTAGTGCAGATCTAGTTGATGCTGCTTTTTCCAACAAGTCTGTCATTCTTCTTGGATATCTAGTATATAAAGCTATTTCTCCAGTTATAATTCTGGTTCCATACATTATGGCATCGTAATTATATGACCAAAATCCGTACAGTGGTTGCTTTTCTTGACGCACATTGAAAGCAAAAGTTGCTATATCTAATTCGTCATTAGGATCAAATAGTCCATCAATAAAAATTTTGATGTCTTCGCCACTGAAGTAATAATCATAATAATTACTAAATCTTCGATCTGTAGAACTACCACCACTCCAAGTTAAATCTAGCTTTTCATTTATTGGATTAAATTCTTTTCTAGCGTTATTAGAAAAAACTCCAGGGAAAACCTGCGCAATTGGTGCCGGCATAATATTACCTTTCTACAGATGCAATCTTCCAGGAGGCATAACCTGAGCTGGAACTGTTGGCCTATTGTATTTTGTATTATAATATTCAGTTTCATCAACTTGCTCCTGCAGAGCAGCTAGATCAGTAATAATTAAATCACCAAAAACATTTGTGCTGATTTGATCTCTAGCTTTCATCTCATCGGTGTAAGATGTGTCCCTAGGAACTGTGCTGTCGTTAGGCATTCTCACCAAAGGCTGTATCCCTCTAGCCATATAGGTATATGTCTGCTCGGTTATCAAGTCGTCTATAGATAAAGTCTGTCCTTCATCGACTATGGTTACTCCAAATATTTTCATTTTTGAGCCAATACCATATTCATTAAAGAATGTTATAACAATATCAAATGGTGGCAACATATCCGCCAATGGAGCAAAGTATCCGGTTTTTCTTGCTAAATATTGTTTAAATTCTTTTATACGATAAAAAGCGTACTCGTTAAAAACTGTAAATATTAGGCTTCCAGCTATTGTTCTACCGCCTTTTATGAAACCTCTAACGTTGACATGGCCAAGTGTTCTTACTGGAGAATTTTCTCTGTGTATAGAATACGAAATTGTTTGCAGCTCTCCCAGATTTATGGAATCTCCTTGAGACTCGACATTTCCATCTGGACCTATTACTGGTAGAACAATTGTGGCAACAGCATCTGCGCCAGAATATGACATTGTAGATAAATATTTTTCCCAGTCATAAAGATCATTTCCACTTTGCTGAACTGGTTCTTCTTGTTTACTTTTTCTAAAAGTAAATGTTTTGATTTCTGCCATTAAAATCTCCAAAAAATAAATAAGTGCATGGAAGATACCTCCCATGCACTTATTCTGGCGACACTAAAAATTATCAGGGTCTGATGATTGTTGTATTCAATCCCTCGGGTGGTATTCCTACCAAGTTAGTTGGATCAACAAGAGTGTCATTTCTAATTGTGTACATGGGGCCAAGTTCACGGGCGACATATGTCATTGTCTCTTCGATAACAATGTCATCCATTGAAGCGCCAGAACCCTCATTGAGAAGTTCTACACCGAATATTGATCTGACAGCAGCCTGACCATACTCGTTGGCAAATGTTATAGTAATGTCAAAGGGTGGAATTTGGTCAGCGTAGAAAGGAACCTTTCTGACTACTCCAGTCTTCTGCTCGTTGACATCGGCAATACCTCTTCTGTGGCCATTGTCACCAGGAAGTGTATTATGGCTTCTTGTGTAGAAATCCATAGGTCTGTTTTGTGAGTAGTTCTGATCCAACATCTTGTATAGAGCGGGGCGATCAAAGACTGTGAAAATCAATGAACCAGCAATACCCCTCTTGCCTCTTGAGAAAGAGCGTGGGTTGGGTGATCCCATAGTGTAGATTGGGGCCTTTTCTCTGGTGACTGAGAAAGTGATACCGGAAAGGGCACCTATTTCTACTCCACCAAATGTAGCTACAATGTCTGCACCTGAGAATGTGGTATAAGTATTGAGATACTTATTAACTGATGTATATTCCTCTGCTGCCATTTTGTTTTACCCTCCTAATCGGTAATTATTATAGATTAATGGCTACTCTGACTTCGATCTCCTTGAGCTCGAAGGCAGGTGTTAAAATGAGGTCTACAATCGCCTTGTTTTCGTTTGGTATGTATGAGACTGTAAAGTCGCTACCAAGCAAGGCTCCTACGATTTGCATACCTCTCAAGCCAGAAGTGATAGCTGTTTCCATCGCATTTCTTGTTTGAATGTTTGATGGTTCGCCAACAAATCTCTGGCAAGCTTGTCTTACAACAGATGTTGCGTCGTCTATAATTCTCTTTGTTGAGAGACGAGTGTAATCTGATGTTGCCCAACCAAATGTTAAGCCTTCTCCAAATACTGGAATCTTATTAAAGTTTACAACAACAGTATTTACGCCCTTGCCTCCAAGAGTGCTCTGCTGAGTTCTTGAGGGAGCATAGCGAAGAGCCTCTACGTTGTAGAGGGCCTTGTTTACTAGTGAACTGTATGAGGGAAGTAAGCTTAGGGCGCCAGCTATGTGGGCTGCACCGTTGGCGTAACCAAACTCTGTTGTACCAGACTGGTAATTTACAGGCTTAACCTCTGCAGCGACTACAACAACATATGGTCCGACTTCCTTGAAAAGCGAGCTAGCGTTTCTGTCAGGTAGCTGTGTCAAAGCTAAGTGCGTAGAAACCTGACCGGGTGTCATAACCTCTGTCGTACTGTAGTATGGCTTGATACCCATAATTGCGATGCAGGGGTTAATATTTTCTGAGATATCCTTAACCTTTGCGGCGACCTGGTAAGCCCAGTTGCTTGCAACTGTTGAGGTATTGTCCGCAACGAAGCCGTATGATGCATCATCGCTGGGCGTAGCTGGATCTTGCCAGTCGTTTGGATGAGCCCCTCTACCCCAAGGAATAATCATGTCTGGGATAGCAGCTTCGGCAGCAGTAAATGCTGCATCAAAAACTGATCCACCATAAGAAGAACTTGTTACAGTTCCTGTACTTGTGGGGCTTGTAGGGTCGGTATCCCATTTCGTATCAGAAGGAAGTGGAACAATATAAATTCTTCCAGCTCCAGCTAAAACAAGCTCCAAATAAGCGCGGTGAGCGTCTGAGCCGTCACCAAAGGCGGTGATAACATCTGCCTCATTGGTAACTCTGACGACGTCAAGATCTGCTACTGAACCAGTGTTATTTGCTGTGCTACGACGTGCTATTGCAACTATTCTAGGACCAACAGGTGTATCCTGACGTGATACACTGTAGAAGCGATCTCTAATTAATGTTTTTACTCCAGGTATAGCCATATTGGTTTCAATCCTCCAAATAATAAACTTTTTTGAATCTTCAGTTATAGTAACAGATAACTTATAAAAACAACTACAAAGTTAAACTGGGACGATTTTTATATATACCATTTCATGTGTTGGGAGTTGCTGTCTGGAACAGATCTATAATATTACCGGTTGTACCTTCATAATTAGGCGTTGCCAACTGATCTCTTAGCAGCTGCTTTTCGTAAGCCATCCAAGTTCTTGCGTCAACAACAATCTTTTCAATTCTTCTATTGGACATCGCAAATGTTTTTTCTGTTGTTAACATATAGGTTACAGTTCTTTTATGAACATCTTTACCGTCTCTGTTAATTTCAGAGTCAGATAGACGCCTAGAATAAACTAATTCAGAAGCACCTGCAGCTTTGAAAATAGACGTATATTCCAACATAAAGTCTTCAAACGCTTCAACTACCTGGTCGCACAAAACCGCTGCATCGAGGTCATCTCTAGTAGTTGAACCATTAGCCCCTTGAAAAGTGCCAACTTTAGACATAATAGTAAAGCCAACAATATTCTGAAAACGCTGGCCATATATAGTCACAGTATTAGACAATACATTTTGCCTCATTCTTGGCTTTGGCTCAGTCGTATGCGCTTTTCTTAATTCTAAATGGTAACCTATAATTGCAGGAAACTCATCAAGGCCAACATAGGTCGAAGATGGAGCAGAAGATAGGTCTCCAGAAATAACATCTGTTCCACCGTTATCCTTATAGGTCACGGAAGTTTCTCTATTTATACTCAATGGAAGTATCGGTATTGCTGGATAGCTGTCCTCCCACATTTTCTTAACTAAACCAATAAATTCTAAATAACTTAAATTACCAGAATAAACTTCTTCAACACCATCTTGATCTAGTCTCCTATACCCAGGCGCTTGCAATTGGGGGTATGCGTATCTAAGGTTTTCAGAAAAACTAGGAAAATCTCTATTAATATATGCCATTTTAAGCTCCTGGACCAGCTGCTAAAGAAAAGTTAATTTTCTTAAGAGCAAAATATGATATTAATTCTATATCAAAAATCAATTTACCTTTTGTTGAATCAGAGAACTTTGCATTAAAAGAATAGTCTAAAATAGCTTTATTAGTCTTTAGAAATTGCAAATATTTCTTTGACTCATCAATAATATTATCAAATCCCAACAAATCATGACCAGCTGCTGCAATACCTTTTATTTCGCTAACAACTGCTGCAACTAATCTCATTTGGAATAGTTTACTGAAAACAGAATCTTGATTTGCCATAGTATATTCATTAGTTACATAAGTTTCAAAAGGAATAGCTCTTCTAGTTTTTCTTCCCCTATAGACTGTATTTATCCCTAAAGTTTCCAATCTTTCATATTCTGAATAAGTTAGATCTGAACCGAATAGTGATAATGCGCCAGGTATTCTAGTTCTGATCAATGCTTTTGCTTGTTGATTTGCCGCAACCATCCCAGCGTAAGCTGCAGCTGCAGCTGACGTGTAGCTAATTTTAAGTTGTGGATGCTGAAAAACTAATTCACCATAAACAGGTATAACATACCTACCTTTATCCGATGCTATTTGTCCGTCCAAATAGGTGGTAAATTTATTAGTAAATAATGAATTAGCTTCTAAGATATCTATATCAGATGACTTTATTCCATCTGATCTTGAGCCAATAATCCCCATCTGAACAAATCCCGTAGAATTATGAAAAGACGAACAATAGTTTGCCAGTTGAGTAACAAAATCAACTCCACCAGTATTCATAATACTAGTCTCCAATGGCACAACTATATCAACAAAATCTAAATCAATTATATCCTCATATGTTTGAGCCAATCTATCATAGTATCTATCATAAAAAGTACTCTGAGTACCTGGTGTAGCGTCATTAATGGCAAAAACTGTGGTTGATAAATTTCTCTGAGCGTAACCTTCTACATATTCCGACATTGGCGCAACAGCGCAAATCATAATATCCCTAGCCCCACAAGAATAGGCGTCTAGTACTCCCCTCAAAAGAGGACTATTAGTATTTGCGCCCATTAAATCTACTGCATGTTGGATGGAGTTAATTCTAATTGGGTAGTTTAATTGCATTCCATCAGCGTGACCGAGAAGTAGTATTGTGCTTGTATTTCTTCTGTCTAATTGCTGATAAGTTGGCTTGTAGTTTATGACAGAAGATTTTGGTGAGGCAATAGTTACTGATGAAACTTCATTTGTGGAATTTTTTACTTGAAAAGTTGCTGTTGCATTTATATTTTGAACAGTGCTACTTGTTCTAGCTATAATAGTATAAACGTATTCATATAGGTTTTGTGGAACCTTATAAGTAAACGTATACTCGCCAACTCCAGATCTAACTATGGAATTATTATTTTCATTAGCGTTGTCTAGCAATAACGAAAAGGGTCCATCAATTACTGGACCGGAGCCAGTATCTCCCCTGAGAACATAAACGACAACATCTACTGGGGTAGACAAATTACCAGGATCATAAATAGATCCATCGTAATCAGTGAAAACAAATTTGAATTCTGCTGTCTGTCCCTTTGATAAAACTATCATTTTACTTCTCTCTTGTGGCGCCTACGATCCAATAGTCTATCTTACCCATGCGCCCCCTTACTGCAGTAACGGCATCTATTGTAAACATGGTGTAATTTTTGCTTACTTTTAAAGAAAAATTTTCGTATATTCTGTCACCCTCTTTAGGATTAATGTGATCCTCAAAATAGTATACGGCATCATATTTTGTGAATAATCCATCTTGAGCTTCTGAAGTTGAAAGAGAATTAGTTATGCCAGACTGACCCACTTGCCTAGTTGTAACTCTTTCAAATTTATTAGAATGATTGCCATTTAATAATATTCTTTGAATATAGATATCATGACCCCATTCTCGAAGAACTTTTTTAAAACTTCTTTTTACATCAATCATACTTCTTGAAGCCTCTTCTTGGCATAGGGTCATCTTGAGGTGGAACACTTCTTCCTGGTCCATAAAGTTCTCTATCTGAGAGATAAACTATTTTTCCAGTTTCTACTTCTGGAATCTTTCCGGATGTTACTGGAAGTCCGCCACTAGGAAGATTCTTCATCTGGAATCCTTTAGGGCCAACTTTTCCAGCTAATATTTCCTTCCGCAAAGATGCCGCTATTTGGCACCATGTGGTTGCATTATCCCTAGTTACCTTAGCTCTTGGTACGGATCTATTTGTTAACGAGAAGTCACCTAACCGAACCGATACTTCGTCATCTCCACCAAAACCATAAGTTCTACTAAGTTCACATGCAGCTGATGCCTTAATATACTCTAATACAGTAAAAGATAGTCCGGATCCATCTTCATCATCCAAAAGATTGTACAGGGCTTTAACTTCGTTAGAATAATTATGAACTATCTCGCCTATCTCCAACAAAGAAGCATCGGGAAAGTATGGCAAAAGTTCTTCTGGATCAAGATATAGAGGAGTAACATCTGGAGCAAAAATAATTGTTTCATCAGACTTAAGTGTGATTGTTGGCTGATATTCCTTAACAGTTGAGCTAACATATAATTTTTGCTCAACAACAACAGAGTTTCCGCTACTTAAAAGACCAGTAAATTTAACAGAGTATGTATCTGCTGAAGTTGCAGTAAAATCATATATGTATACAGAAGAAGAACTTGCAGTGGCATTTCCTGACTCAACTGTATTACCTGCTGAATTTTTAATAACAACCGTTACAGGTGGTACTGGCGCTAGATCAACTTCGTTCCCCGAGCTATCTATATCTTTAAATTTAACAGTTATTCTTACTGTATCATTTATGACAATTTTATCCGTAGACATAAAACCCCTTATATATTTATACGTTAGATATTATAGTAACATCTATTGTTCCAGCAGAATTATTGTCAAAAACTATAGCATTTGCTGTAGCGAATGCATAGGATTCATTTTTATCTACGGATATAGCAACATAACCAGAACTGCCAACGTTGATACCCTGGGAGCCCGCTATGGCGTATGCTTCTGCATTTATTTTATCAAATTCTATTGATCCATATCCATCAAATGCAGAAAATTCTAGGGAAGATAATGTTTCAGAATTTTCTATAATATTTGTAGAAATTATTACAGATGGAGAAGAAACAAAAACTAATGTACTGGTAATAGAAGGTGGGCTTAAAACAATGATCTTTAGTAAATTTAGATTACCAAAATTAGATGTTAAACCGAATGACTGCGGAGATACTACATATAAGCCATTGTATTGAAAATGCTCTTGATTATATGCTATATCTCCATCATATTTCATTTAAATCTCTTTATTAGAAGGTTCCGCCATCAATTGTAAAACCACTTAGAACACTGCTATTTCCATACAGGGCCCCTGAAATTCCAACACCACCTGTAACTACTAGGGTTCCAGTGGTATACGAACTGGATGCAGTCGCAGCAGTAAATGTGACAGCACTGTTTGCAGCTAATGAGGTAAAAGCACCTGTTCCTCTAGTAGTTGCTCCAATATTGGAAGCATCTATGGTTTTATTTGTAAAACTTTCTACTCCAGCTAAAGTGGCTAAAGTTCCAGTTGTTGGAAGGGTTAACGATGTTGTTGCGGTTGTGGTGAGGGTGGTATTATGAGCACCTGAGGTTTCAAGATTTCCACCAAGAGTAATTGTCTTAGAACCATTATTTACACCAGTGCCACCATAGGTTGGTCCAACAATTGTACCCTGCCAGGTTCCAGTTCCAATTGTACCAAGAGTGGTTATTGTTGCTTGACCAACATACGTAGATGCGATGTCAACTGAGTCTGCATTTACAGTAATCCTGTCAGCTGTACCACCTACATCAATTGTGTTGCCAGACTTTGTAAGACCAGCACCAGCGGTGATCTGTCCTGCGCCAGAGAACTGGACCCAGTCAATTGCATCTGTGCCAACAATTATTGCACCGTTTGAGGTTACAACCCATCCGCTATCTGCGTTAACGGTACCTTCTTCAACGAATGTGAATGCACCACCAGATACTTCGCCTGCGCCATCAAAGTCTGTTGCGCGAACTGCTGCTCCAGATGCTTGAACAACGTATATGCCGTTTTGAGAAGCAGTTGACTGGTGCTTAACAAGAACGCGGTCGCCAGTAACAAGGGTTACATCATCTATTACATCGCCATTTTCAAGTTCTGAAGCAAGGGTGATTGCCTCAGTTGTTGCGGCACGAACAGATTGTTTAACATCAAGGCCAGAACGAGCAGCATCTACATATCCCTTTGTTGCAGCATCAGTGTCATCAACTGGTTCTGCTAAGCCTATAATTCTTGAGCCAGATACATCAACTCTACCAGTGCCGTTAGGGCTAAGTGCAAGATCTCCGTTAGAGTCAGTTGTAGAGATTGTATTTCCATCAATACGAATATTATCAACATCAAGTTGCTGAACACCGGCAAGTGTATTACTTGTGGCTCCAAGAGAAACTGATGTAGTTCCAATCGTAATTGAAGAATTGGTTAAAGATGAATTTCCAATATTGGAAAGTGTATTATTTGAACCAGAGATAGTTTTATTAGTTAGTGTATCAGTTGTTGCTTTACCAACTAGGGTATCCGTAGCGGCAGGCAGTGTCAAAGTTCCGGAAGCTGCTGCTGTAGCAACTACATTTGTATTTCCTGAAGTTGAACCACCAAAATACATTCCAGTACCAGGTGTATATAAATTAGTAATAGTAGGATTAGTTGACAAAACAACATTTCCGCCACTACCTACATATGAAGTTATTTGATTGCCATTAACGCTAAAACTATTACCTGAACCAGCTGTATCAAATGTTTTATTAGTAAAAGTATCTGTAGTGGCCCTGCCCACCAATGTATCGGTAGCATTTGGTAGAGTAATAGTTCTATCTGCAGTTGGATCTGTTACGGTTAACGTTGTCTCATACGCATCAGCTGTTGCACCCTCGAAAACAATACTGCTATCAGAAAGGTACAAACCAGAGATTGTTGGGCTAGTAATTGTTTTGTTTGTTAGGGTTTCACTCCCAGTAAGAGTCGCTACTGTACTGTCAATGTTAATAGTTATTGTATTATTAGTGACGGCAGTGTCAATTCCTGTACCACCAGTAAATGTAAGGGTATCAGTTGCTAGAGAAACGCCATCAGCCGTTCCTGAGTCTGCACCTACTGTTAATGTTGTGGATATCGAAGCGTAGCTTGCTGCCGTTAATCGACCCTGGGCATCGACTGTAAAGGTTGGAATTTGAGTACTTGAACCATACGAGCCTGCTGTAACAGCAGTATTGTCAAGATTGATTGTTACAGTATTTATTGCTGAGGCTACTGAAGAAAGTCCAGTTCCACCAGAAATTGTAACTGTTTCATTATCATCTACTGTTTGTGAAGTGCCAGAATCTCCAGCTAAAGTAAAAGTATAGGTAGCAGCTGTTATGGCTGCATCAACGTATCCTGTTGTTGCAACTTTAGTACTATTATCTCCAGGACTTTGCGTTGTTGCACTAGCGGAAGAACCTAAGGCTACTGTTCCAGAGAATGTTTTATTTCCTGTAATTGTCTGAGTCCCAACTAATCCAACATATGCTCCTTTACCACCGATTGCTTCAACGGTAGTTGCTGTTCCGCCTGCACCACCAGTGCCCTTACCATAATAAAGGGTATCATCTACCTCGTTATATGCGAGTTCGGCATTCTCTAGACTACCAGGTGCACCAGATGCTCCAGACGCTCTTCTTTTAATTCTAATTGTATTAGCCATTGTTAAAAGTTTCCTCCATCAACAAGATTTTCTTCATTATAATTGACCCAGATAGAGCCGTTATATCGTAATACATCACCAGGATTAGCTGTTGATATAGTAACATCAGTCAAACCATTTAAAACTGATTGTGTAGCTATTGAAGATTCTGCAGCAATTATTCTATCCTTGACGGTTAAATGACTTCCTGCTGGACTAAGCCCAAGCACTGTTTCTATTGCCTCCACTGCGTCATTTAGATCAGCATGTTGCTGATGGTGAGGTACTGTAACGGAGTTTAATTTATCTGTTGAAGTTGGATTCACAAAATTATCTAACGTGCCGGGGTAAGAAGTACTCATAAAGATCCTTTATAGTCCAAATATCTTATATGTATCATTACTCCAATTAATTGTAATTGAAATAGTTTCTGCTGTAGAAGATACGGGCAAGCCAGTGGCCGTATCTATATAAGCTATTAATCTAGACGTTGAAGAAACGCCCGTATCCCTATAAATTACTAGATACGCAAAACCAGAATTACCATAATCTTCTATCGTTACATTCTCTGCGTCAAAAATACCAAGAGAAGTTGATTTGCTAACTAAAACGCTTGAAGTTGAAGCAATGGCAGAACCAGATATGTCTGATAAAAATTCATGGGTATTTAAATTAACAGAATAACTATTTTTCACTAAAGCTACCTTAATATTATTATCAGTTAAATCCAATAAACCCTCAAGTAAAGCCTCTTTAGCCTTGGCATAAAGTGCATTGGCCATCACGGACCAACTTCTGAAGAAACAATTACCCTATATTTGTAACCTGACTCAAAATACTCTTTATTATCAGTATTATAAACTGGAGTAGCATCATCAGATGGAAAATCTATATATACATCAGATCTCCATGAATGCATTGATACTTCTGCGTCAACAGCTTCCCACCTAGACGGTGTTTTTTGTATTTTCTTTCTTTGAGCTTTAAAGTATTTTGAAGTCAAAAAGTTTGAAGCTGGACGAGAACTAAAGTTTATAGTAACTCTTCCGTTATTCTCATCATTATTAAGATAAAAACTACCAGTCGAAGGATCTGTAGAAATTATATAAAAATCTGGATTCTTTGCTAAAATCTGATAGCCAGTTTCTATATCTACTCTAACTGACTTATCTTCAATTAGGATCTCATTAAGAACAGTTCCCTGAGTTTCTTGAAGAATAGATGGAGTAGCTGAGTTGGTTTGACTAGTGAAACTAATTTGTTCTTCCGGGACAGTTAAGCCAGAAGAGTCTACTAAATTAGCTACTTTTATAATATAATCTGAACCAGAAGATAGGACGACATTCCAATAAAGAGTTAGAGTTCTACTAATCTGATTATAATCAGTTATTGTATTTATAGTCCTAAAAGGAGAACTAATTTGAACTGGCGTAGCAGCGTCAGTAAATAATGTAAAGTTAGCATTTACTAGGGAAGCTATTTTTATTGTTCTACCAAATTTAATATTAACTGTATTAACAGTTACGGTAGCGTTGTCTATTAGATACAAGCTCACTCAACACACTCCATCAATAAAACCTAATTTAATAGTAACAAACCAAAACAAATAAAAGCATAGGGGGTAGCAGATTTCTCCGCTACCCCCTAGCTCTAGGGTTAGATTGTAACTATAACAACCCTAAGGTCTATCAGGTTGCCTCGTTGGTAACCATGATCTCGTAGTTACGGCTTAGTCTGACATTCTTGGCTACGGTAATACCTTCGCCGTCACCTAGCATTACGATGTCATACCGCTCCTTCATCTTTAATGAACGAAGATCACGGCTTGGGTCATCGAACTGGTCAGTGCTCATGTCGTCCTTAACGAGAAGTGTACCTACCTCGTTACGGTCAATGAGGAACAAGTCTGACTTAGCTGCAGTTGCGCCACTCTTAGCGGTAAAGCTTACGAATGGCGAAACAAGGACGTTTAATCCCATGGGGGCTGTTGCATTAAGGGCACCCTCAGCTGACTGAGGACGATAGCCCCAGCTTGTACCAACACCAGAAGCTGCACCACCGGCGTGGAAGATGGAATCCTTAAGGAATACCGACCACATTAGGGGGTGAAGGATAAAGTCTGTTGGTACATGATTTTCAGCCATGAGAACAGCAGCCATGTCTACAATGTCATCCCAGGTAACTGTCTTATTGGCAACGCCATTAATGTCAAGACCTGTTGTGTCATCATATGAACCGCTATCGTTGTCAAAAACGATAGTAGCTGCATCCTTGAAGCGGCTAAGAGCAATCTGCTCTTTTAGACGAGCCATAGCACGACCAGCTGCACGAACGTGTAGACCAACAATGTCCCAAAGTGAGTCAGCAATTACTTCCTCAGTGAAAGCTAGCTTTACACCCTTCTTTGAAACTTTGCCCTCTACCTGCTTTGCAAAGGCGAGTGCTTGCTCTGGATATTCTTGGCCTTCTGGAATCTCAGCCGCTTGGATAGCATTGACTGCTGGGAACTCCAAAGAACGCCCCTTACCGAGACGAACAGTGGAAAGCAGGGGGGTCACAAGAAGCTGTGGCTCAGCTGCTTCTCTTAGCGTACGAGAGAGAACCTTGGGGAAAAGAGCTGCTGCGTCTGGTGAAGCAAAAGCCTCCTTAATGGTTACTCTATTGTCTGCATCGATATACCCGTCCTCAGTCAGTGCAGTCTCCCAAGCTGGGAGACCAGAGAGGAGCTCTTGGATTGTCTTACTCATCTTAGGAATATTCCTCCTGTGTTATTGTTTTGATTAGAGTGTCAAATTGACGCGGAAAGCACCAACGACATTGTATACATCTAGGTTAGCACGGATACCGAGCTTACCGTTGTAGCTTCCGCTACGAGTAAGTTCATATACCGTCTTTAGCGCACCTGGATCTGATGGAAGCTGCATGTAGCTAAGGAGGCCGTCATCGAAGTTTGTAGCAAACTTCTCGACTTCAACAACCTTACCAACCTGCAAGTAGCTATATACAGCGCTGCTGTTATAAAAATCAGCAGCTGCGGCTGCTACTGGGCGTCCCATGAAGTCGGAACGGATTAGTGAACCGACTGTTACGTCGTCATTAATGCCAGCAACCATTGGATACTCTACATAACCATGAGTGATAAAGCCAGCACCCTGCGATGTGCCCTTGTCAAATGGTCTGTAGAGATCATACTGTGCGCAACCAACTGGAATGGAACGAGCTGATACTGTTACGGCATCGGTTGAACCACTTGTTGATGTTGGTGTAGCGCCATCTTGTGGGTCCCAGTCAGGCATTACGTCGCCCCAGCTCTTATTTGAGCTTGTACCATTAGCTGGTACAACACGAGCATCGCCATTGCTGTCGGCTACCACTGAAAGAATAGTACCCTTAGGAATAACGATCTCAAAACGATCATCTTCACTGTCTAGATACCATGTTGGCAAACCAGGGTGGGGAAGCAAGTATGCGCTGGGGGCTACGCCCTCAGAAACAACAAACCGGCCAGCGCCTGTTTTGCTATGAACCTTGCGGAACTTTGCTAAACTCATTTTCTATCTCCTTAATTATTAAAGTTTACGTCTGCCCATTAGAGCGTCTACTAAAACCTGTTCGAAAGAATCCACGGAAGAAGCAGGCTTGCTAACTTCCTCTTCTTTGTCGACAGTCAAAACATTGCCCTCTGACTCATTTACCTCTGCCTCAGAAGTAACTTCTGGCATTCCGACAAAATTAGAAAGTCTTTTATTAACTTTTGCGGGAGTCTTAGCCAAATCTCTGAGAGTATCAGCTAGCGATGAGGCTGTACGAGCAACATGCTCTTCGATCAACTTTTCGCGATCATCAACAGACTCAAAACCTAGACCAATCTTGGTATCGACAACTCTTTCAACCAAAGTTCTATGTAAAGCGCTCTTAAGCTTTGCATTTTCTTCTTCAAGAAGCTGAATTCTAGCCTTAAGTGGATCGATGTCTTGCTCAACGCCCTCTTTATTATCGCTGAGCTGATCAACCTCTTCGGCCTCTTCTTGATTCTCATCAGTCACTTCGACTGATGACTCTTCTGGCTTTTCAGCATTTTCGGAATCTACAGTTTGTACATCCGCCTCTTCTGAATCGTCAGCTGAGTTCTTTTCTTCTGAATCTGCTGAAGCAGACTCTTCTGAAACCTCTTCGGCTTTTTCTTCTGAAGCCTCTTCGGCAACCTTTTCATCAGTTACGTCTGAAGGCTCTTCGGAAGAAGAAGCTGCTATATTAGAAAGATCCTCGCTTAAGCCTTCAGCTACAGCTAGGATATCCTCTTCTTTATTAACATCTTTCATGCTATGAGTCTCCTCAGAATTATTTTTTTCAGAATCTTCATTGGATAGTAATGAATTAGCATTACTTATATAACTTTCACTTTCCTGAAGGGCTAGTGCAGTTAAAAATGCGCCCTTTAAATGTAAGTAAATTGGTTTCGATTCTTTCTTTTTCATGTCTGAAAGAATTGATCTGTTCTCCTCAATTGAGATAATGTCTTCATTATCCATACTGAGAATAAAAGCAGCACTCTTTGCTATCCAGCCATCAGAGTCTGAGATTTCTGCTTTACCATCTTGAACCTTTGTAGATCTAACTCCAGACTTTTGGTCAGCTGGCTGATTAACAAATGAATACTCTTTAAATGATATATCCTGCATATCAATGTACGCAAGCTTACCTTTATAAACCTTACCCCTTTTAAACTTTGGCATTCGGGGACGACCAGAATCATCTTCGGTAGCCAGATCGTCGCCAGATATACTGCAAACAGCCTTAGCAGCCCTTCCTCCAACTGAACCAGTTAGATATCTTTTATCAATAACTTTTTGAGCTGCCACAGGATCAGTGATTGCAATTTGCAATCTGACAAATGCGCTTCCATCAGACTCTTTGTCCATCTTGGCTGCCATAACCCTGCCAATTGGCTCTGTATTTAAATCATGATTAAGAATGATGGGCTTTGGATAAGGTTCAACCCATGACTGCAAAGCTTTTTCCAACTCTAAAGCCGAGTAGTGGTTATAATTAGCAGTCAAGCCCTCATGTATTGCGGCGACTTCGATAATTAAACCATGCCTGGAGTTAAATGATTCTGAAAAATCTATATCTGACTTTGAAAAATCAGGAAGCTGTAATGTAAAGTTTTCTACAAAATCAAAAGACATGAATTCCCCTATTGATTAATATCTATTTTAATAGTAAGTTTATTTTTATAACATTGAACAATTTTATACAAATATATCACACTTTAGCATAGTTCTCAGAAATTAACTGAGATCTTTCATCTCCATGCTTTAAATACTGATTATACATCAACTCAGACATTATATGTGGAGCATATATATAGGAAGCGCAATACAGATTGTATCCCGCTTCTTTACAAGACCATGACCAGCCAACATCTTCACCTTGCTCATGAACGTTATAGTCTATATTAGAATAGACTTTTTTATTCATCATTTTTGCTGCCATAATTACATCAGATTTAAAGTAAGTTCCTAGTGAATACTTTTCTTGTCTAAAAGCTTTTTTGGCGATATCTGATCTCCATGTCATAACACTAGGATACATTGTTCCAAACGGAGTCATAAACATCAATGGATTAACAGCATCTGCGCCAGACTTAACGTGTGCCATCAATAGCTCTATTGTATTTGGATCAGTCAACAATATGTCCGAATCCAGACTAAGATAATAATCAGGGCCAATATCTCTTACTGTTTTTAGCAAGGAATTTCTTAGTGAAACCATATTTTCATATTTAGAGATAGTCCATTGTCTTCCATTATTTTCATGCTGGAAATGAGGAATATCGTTTCTTATCTTTATATTAAAATAAGGTATTCTATTATCATATTTTTTCCAAGCTTCAAGAGAATTTATTGTTTCAATATCATCCGGTGAGACTTCGAATACAAAACCAATATCCTTAAGTGAGACGGACTGGTTGATGATGCATCGGATCCAATGGGGCAATATCCAAGATCTCTTATACATTGGACAACCTATTAAAAGCTTCATTTGGAAATTTTAATCTCCTCAGACTTCGCCTTGTTATTTTCTACTTTTTCAGTAGCAGGCGTATCATCCTTTTTTGTCTCTTCTTTGATAAAAGGTTGTACAGACTCTTCTTTTAGAACAGGATCTTTAGCCTCTATATTTTCAAGTGCATTATCTTCACTGGAAATAGTGTCATCGGCTGGATGGATAGTGTCTTCCAAATCCATAACTCTCTCTGTTAATTCAGAAATAAGATCCAAAACCACTTGAAGAGCAAGTCTAGTCTGACCGTTTTCTACGGCTTTTTCCAAGGCTCGCACTGAATCATCTGTTGCCAAATATGCTGCTAACTGCTCATTCTTGAGCGTTGGGTTGATCGACATTATTATCTTCCTTTTCCTCTTTTGTATAAACTATAGTATACTCTGATTCAAGGGCATTTTCAACTAATGTCAGCCATGCGTTATCGGATCTTCTTATATTTGGGGAAGTATTTCTACCTTGTTGATTTGCCGGACGAGTTGCATTACCAACTCCTCTTCTATTATTTGGTAGATTTCTTTGACCCTTTTGTGCAGAAGCTTGCTTATCGCCATCTCTCAAGACATCTTTTGGTTCTGCCTTGGCCATTGTTAACTCAGCTTGATTTTTAGCTAAATCCATTTGCACCTTGCCTTGTATGGCAGCAAACATTTCCTCTTCTTCGTAGTCAGGATTTAATCCTAGCTCTAATCTTGCTTCTTTTATAGAAATCATATTATTAACATATTTTTGTATAATATGCGTTTCTTTTTTAACCTGAGTATCAACATCAATCTCATTAAACTTAAAGTAGCATCTATCAGATGAACCTTCCTCTAATGGATTAGTGACAGGATCAAATCCGCCTTCAAGTAACAGCTCGTTAAAGATGTGTACCCTAATCATCTCTGCAACTATTTTTTGATACTGCTTAACCTTATCGTACAGAGCAGTGTCAAGACGATCTGACACTGATCTATTTCCGCCATTCATCATCATGCCTAAGTGATGAGGAGCAACACCCAGGCCAACAGCGACTCTTTCCTTGAAATGCTCTAAGTAGCCTGCGGCATCAAGTGCGGTATTATTTGCTCCGATTACTTCAATATTGTGCCTATATGGAAGTATTAGGCCCCCCTCTGCTCTTAGAGATTCTATTTCTGAAGCAGCGTTAGAGATTTCTTGTGGCTCTGCGGGTTGATCTGCTGTACCTATAGTGTATTTATATAACGGAAATAATTCTCTATGAACTAAGTTTTGGATATCCTCCTCTATTTGACGCAAAGCTACAACATCATCTAAAACTGAACTTAGGAATGGCGTACCAAAAGCTCTTCCAGACTTTTTGTCTAAATACATATGTATGACACGATCAGCTGACCACACAGGGTCACGTTCTGACGGCATATAGGTTAACGGATCTGTAGCTTGCTGATATGACCTTGGTCTATTAAACTTATCTCTTAAAATTCTTACTTGTTCTGTTGGAATTAAGTAATAGCCAACTACTGGTTGAGCTGCGTTTACACCTGATATTGGTGTTGGGAAATATTCGGATATATCGCCTCTGGCTTTAACAATGAATACATTCGCATACTTGACAATATGTTCTGTAATCTCAATAAGAAAATCCAGAAATGGTCTTTTCATGGCCATTTCCATATAATCTATTCTTTGATATAAGTATGATACAGCCTCTGGATTTTCGCCTACTATTGACCAGCTTTCCTTCCAGAACAATTCTTTATATTTATTTATTGCCTGCTTGACATAAGAATCTGTATCAGCTGCCTGCATAATCCTATCGAAGTCATATGGAGAAGGCTCAAAGGTGGCTCTATTATTATAATAATATGTATTACCCTGAAAGCCAAGTGCAAGAGCAGCCACTTTCATGGCTTTATTAATAGAACTTATCTCTTCTGGCTTTAGGGCTTTTGCTACAAAGTTATTTTTTTTATCGACTTGCCTAAAGGGCAAGAAATCAACAACTGCCATGTGTCTTCTCCAATATAAAAGCTACTGTAATAGTAGCTCTCTGGATTTTTTTTTATAAGTTACTGACCAGATTGCTGTGATCTAGCAAATGCGTTATTTAAAATAAGGGCTTTGACAGATTCCATCCAGAAAATAGTTTCTGCTTCATTAAAATCGCTCTTATATTGTAGGTTTGCATCTGAAATTTTGATTTCAATTGTAAACTCTTTTTTAGCTTCAGTTGCTTCAGTTGCTTCAATTATCTCTGACATTTTATTTACCTCACTCAAAGTCATTTGTTTTTGTTTTTGTTGATTTAATTGTTTTTTGCTGACTATTCAACTGTTCAATTTGCGCAGTCAACTGTTTAATTGTAGCCTCTTTAATAACTATTTCAGTCATCATTTGAGACATGCGCTCATTGAAAGTTTGAATCAATATATTAATATCAAGATCATTATTCATGATTACTCCTTAAATAGGAGTATATTATATCATAATATATTGTTATCTTTCAGTTTTTTTGCTATATCTTTTATAGCAGCTACGCATACTGCTATCATTGCTGACTCTGACCAATAGCTTGGAATCCATGAATCTAAATCTAACATCTGATTTTTCTTATCTTCTTCAGTCATGCCATCCCATGAATACGGTTCCCATGTCGCCAATTGACTATCTACTTCAGCAACCTCTTCGGCTATAAATCCATAGTTTGTAACAAATGAGCGCAATTCAGCCTTAAAGTCATCGTCGTCCGGCATCCTGTTCCATTTAAAAGTTGATGGCTTTAATTGTTCAATAATTGCTAATGAATTAGATATCTCATTAATATTATTTTTAAATTCTCTTTTTGAAGATGGATACCCTAAAGTTGTATATCCAAAACCATAGGTGTGCACTCTGACAGTAGTTGAGTTTGTAGTGTTAGGTGTATAGGCAATGACATAAGGATCAGACGTGAAATAGGCTGCCAAACTACCTCCAGCAGAAACGCCAAATTGATTTGCGGTAACTTGATAAAATCCAGTATCATCGTCACCAGAAAATCCTATAGCTGGTGAAGCGGCACTTCCGCCTAGCACTCTTAAGGTTTGTCCAACAGAAACTATATTGCTAGCACCCTCAGAAAAGCCAGCTCTAAATCCAGAGGAATCAACCTCCCAATAAACGGTCCCATTATTTCCTCTAATCTTTCCATTGTTAACTTGCACAATTGGCGCATTATTACCAAATGTTAGATTTCCATTTAACGTTGTTGTGCCAGTAAGAGTTGTTGTTCCTGAAACTGATAAATTTCCTGAAACAGTTGTTCCACCAGTTACATAGGTTGTGCCAGCCAAAACTGTCGTACCATTAACTCTAAGAAGTTCATTATATGGAGCGCCACCAGCTGCGGTGCCAGAACCAACAGTAGTATTTCCAGTAACACTTAGTGTGCTTGATATATTGGTGGATCCAATTACATAAGTTGTACCAGCTAACACAGTTGTACCATTTACCCTAAGCAATTCACTATATGGAGAACCTCCAGCTGCAGTTCCGGAGCCAATAGTAGTGTTACTAGTGACTGTTAACGTACCAGAAATATTACCTGTTCCTGTAGTTGTAAAATTGCCAGTATTAGTTACCCTAAACTTTGCATCATTAAAATCTCTATCTCCAATCCATAAATTTCCATCTGTATCCACTTGAAGAGAAGCATCGTCTGGTCCACCAATATCTATGGCGCCCTTGAAAGTGCCTGCTGTCGCCTCTACAGTTCCCCTAACTGTAATATTATTAAATTCAGCTAAACCATCACCTCTAATCAACCAACCAGTTGAACCAGACTGATAATTAGATGTTCTTAATACAGCCATATTTGCTGGGGGAGTATAAGAATATGTAGTCCCTGGTTGAGTTAAAATGATTTCATGTGCACCGATTGTTCCTGCAGTTATTTTTGCTGCAGTGAGTGAGCCAATGAATTCCTCATCAATAAGAGGAGTATCACCAGAAGCTACAATAGAAGTCCAATCGCTAATATTTCCTGCGCTGTCTATTGTGCGAACCCTTCCGTAGTATTTAACTGGATTGGTTACAGAAGAAGTGCTGGTAGTTGCGCTGTTGTCATCGACTGATACTAGAAAAACATTTGTTTGCACAAAACCAGTTCTATGGGGAGTTAGCGGAGTTGCAGCAGAAATAACTTGATACCCGCCTCCAACACTTTCTATTTGCTCCTGCTTATAAAGTTCGTATTCGTATTTAGCTGCATCTTCGTCAACGCTATCTGTATAACTAAATAGCACATTTAAGAATGACGCCGCTAAAACTAGGTTGGTTGGAGCATTTGGAATAGTAGAATCTGTTGGTGTAGAAAATCTTACAGAATCAGTATATGCCGAAACAACATTGACATCATTGTTCTTGCTTCTAACTGTAACAATATATTCTTTATTTGGTTTTAGATTTTCTATATTTACAGGTATGATAGCCATTATCTAAGCCCACCTATCTTTGCAAAACTATTATCTGTTTGATTTATTAATTCGGTTCCGACTTTAAGATAAAGATTATAGCTAAAAGAATATTTAGATATTTTAATATTATTTCCTCTAGAACCAATATTTTTTTCATATAATACTTCTAGTTCAGCGACGTGATCTTTTTCTTCAAAATCTAATTTTGAAAATAATTCTACATTATCTGAAAAACTTGAAGAAAAACAATCTATTGTTTGCCAATCTAATGCAAGCACTGCTGGCGTTTCTGCGTTTTGTAGTGCTGTAAATTTAATTCTAAATTTTCCATAGTTAATTCCCCTTGAACCATACAATGTAAACTTTGGCCCAGAAAAATTAATATATAGTTTAGATCCGGGCCTATTTGACAAGCCATTCTCCCAATCTGTCATTGAATTAATGAAAGAAAAATTATAACTTGAATCTGAATTTAGATTAACTTCATATTGATCTGTTGAAACTTCAGAGTAAAATCCGTAATATGGATTAGAATATGTTACTGTCATTCTGGTTCACCGCCTAATTGAAATGGTGTTGCCATTTCTATTTCTTTCCATGAAATTGTTTCCTCATCCCATTCGTAAGGCTTTCCATCATTAGGCCTTTGAATTGGTGGTTGCCAATCAAAATTTTCATCAAGAATCCATGAGGCGTATTTTTGAGGCCTAATAAATACATCGTTTGTTTCATCATAGATAAAACCAATGCCAGCAAAGCGACCTCTAAAGTTACCGTTGTAACTTGTCTGCACCCAACGACCACCTAGGTTTTCTACAAACCAGTCGTAGCCCTCATTGGGCATATCGTTGTCTCCGACAAGTACACGGATAACTATATTGTTTTCATCTAGTTCAGCAAAGTGACTCATAATAGGTACCTCACAATAACTACACCTGAACCGCCTGCGCCAGTAGTAGACCCATCGCTATAACCCTCAGCATTTTGACCACCACCGCCACCACCAGTGTTTACTGTTCCTGCGGTAGCATTAGGGTTAGTGGAACCATTATAGTATCCACCATTTCCTCCACCAGTAGTACCACCAGTACCACCAGTACTAAAAGTAGGACTAGGAAGGTAGCCGCCACCGTTATTATATCCGCCTCCGCCGCCCCCGCCTCCACCACCAAAAGACTTAAACGAGTTCCAAGTAGAACCAGCACCACCATTAGACCCATTTTGATTAGTTGTATTTGCGCCAACAGCAGAAGTGCCGCCACCGCCTGAACCACCATCTGCGGTTCTTGTGCCTCCGCTAAATGTGCTTGAACCACCAGTGCCACTATTTGGGTAACTAGGTGCTTCGCCACCGTTTCCACCGATTGCTGTTGTCGCACCAAAAGAAGAAGTATTGCCGTTCAAGCCTGAGACACCTTCACCCATGCCAACAGCGGTAGCACCAGCACCGACAGTTACAACATAAGTTCCTCCAGTAACTGTTGTGGTGGAAGTCGTGAATCTACCTGCACCACCACCACCGCCACCGTAAAGACTATATCCATCCCACGGGTCACTAGAGCCTCCTGCGCCTGAGCCACCTCCGCCCACAATAAGAATGTCCATACTCTTACTACCAGTAACAACAAAGTTACCCGAAGCATTAAAGGTATGGTAACGATAACCACCGCTATCTGTAGTAGTACCACCAGTGGCAGAAAATGGAGGAGCTATTGTAAAACTAAACGATTGAGTTATATTTCCTTCTGTGTTTGATGCAGTGATAGTAAATGAATGAGAACCAGTTGCGGTTGTCGTGCCACTTACCAGCCCACTAGAAGAATTAAGTGATAGACCTGTTGGTAGTGCGCCAACAGTTACTGAATATGTAGGATTCGGATACCCTAAGGCTGCTACAGAATCTAAATAGGCTATATTGTAAACTGGAGTTGCCAGTGTATTATCGGTCCATTCTAGAACTTTATTAATTGCTCCAGAAAATGACTGTGTTACAGATCCAGTTTCATTAGCAGCTTGAATAGTAAATGAATAGGCTCCATAATAAGTTGGGGTTCCAGTTACTGCACCGGTGGAAGAACTAAGTGATAAACCTGTTGGTAATGACCCAGAACTTATACTATAAGTTGGACTTCCTGTTGCAACTACTTGATCTGAATATGCTGTATTGTAGGTAAATGCAGCCAGTGTATTATCAGTCCAAGCTGGTGTCACATAAAGATCATCAGTAAATAATTGAGTTACATTACCAGCTGCGTTTTCGGCTTTAATCGTAAATGAATATGATCCTGCTGCTGTTGATGTTCCAGAAATTGCACCAGTAGAACTATTTAATGTTATGCCAGATGGAAGAGCTCCAGAAGAAACAGAGTAAGTTACTGTTGGATATCCTGATGCTGCGACAGCATCACCGTAAGCTTGTCCATAAATCATATTAGCTATAGTTGAATCTGTCCATGCTGGAATCTGGTAGATGGTTCCACTAAATGCTTTTTCTGCATATCCCCAGGTGTTTGTTGCGCGAATTGTGAAGCTATATGATCCAGTTGCTCCAGTGGTCCCAGTTATCGCACCAGTAGAACTATTTAAAGATAAACCAGTGGGAAGTGATCCAGAGTAAACAGAATAAGTTATTGTTGCTGTACCAGTAGCTGAAACACCATCGCTATATGAAACACCTTGAGTAATAATGCCAAGTGTTTCATCAGACCAAGATGGAGGAGTTTGAACTGTACCAGAAAAAGATTGCGTTACAGATCCAATTGCATTCTCAGCTTTAATTGTGAACGAATAAGCGCCACTTGAAGTAGTTAATCCACTTACTAAACCGGTTGTTGAATTAAGTGTAATACCTGATGGTAATGTGCCAGACGAAATAGAATACGTTGCAGCTGGATAACCATCAGCCCAGACTGAGTCTGAGTAGGCTGTGTTATAATCAATATTAGCTAAAGTAGAATCAACCCATTCTACATATTCATAAACGGTTCCAGAGAAACTGGCTTCATTGTAATATTTACCATCATCAGTAGTTGCTCTAACAGTAAAAGAATAAGAGCCTGTAGAATTAACTGTTCCAGTTATTTGTCCTGTTAAAGAACTAATGCTAAGACCTGTTGGCAAAACGCCCGTTGGAATAGAGTAAACAGTGCCAATAGCTGATGCACCATCTGAATATGAGTCACCATAAATAAACGGCTCTAGATCAATATCTTCCCAAACTGGCGCTAAATTAACTTGATAATCATCAGTTCCAGCATTATCAACTTCATTAAGCTTTCTAAGATTTGGCGTTGCATAATAGACAAAGTAGCTACCTTGAATTTCATTTCCGGCTGTATGTTCTTCTGCTGTTTCAAAATATATATAGTCTCCATTAATAACTGTTTTAACAGGAATAAAAGTTATATCCTTTTCATATACAACAACATAAGAATTGGCGTCTTCCAAAGTTTCCAACGTTGAACTTTTGTATGTATTTATATTTAGATCTTTTATATTTGCAAAAAGCCAAAAACCAGCAGACAACGTATCCCTGGGTGTAAATTTAGAAATAGCCCTTTTACAGTAGGGATATGAATAGCTATAATTAGGAGTTGCAGAACTAATGCTTTGATCTGACTTAAAATATTTAAACCATGCCATATTAAGTTACTTCCGTATAAATAATTTCATATTCATAATTATCTATTATATCATCAACTACTTCTATATTGAGAACTGCATCACACCTAGGTAAACCATTAACAATATCTACATTAAATTGGCTGACACTTATTGATACTGGCTTCTTTGCAGCATCTAGGCTGTAATCTGCACTTCTAGCCAAACTATAATCGATATCCAAAGAAGATATCTTTTTAGAACCATCTGCGCCAGTATGCGCATGATCACTTAGGTCTACTCCATCTATAGTAATACCTTCTGCAACTTCTATATCACCAATAATTTTTCCACCATCTCTTAATAAATATTGAGGATGATCATTTTCGTCTAGCCCAGATAAAAGCTGGTGATCTGATTGCACTACATCTTTTCTTGTTAAAGAAATAATTGCTCCATCAAATATCTGAGCATATACGTCATTGGCAACATTTAGAAGAACATTTGGTTTTGGCAATCCCTTGACAGACAACTGAGATATATAGTTGGCGTATTTTCTTTTTTCATGAATTAGCTGCATAAGGGAATCTGTTTTTCCCATAACTATATGATGCCTATCTACAACATCAGCCATGATTGAAGTAAAATTACCCTTTAAAAGAATTGAAGCCAACAACATTTCTTCAGTTAAAAATGGAAATCTTTTCTTAAAAGAAGTTGTTTCATAATCTAAATCAAAAGGACTTCCTATTTCAGAAGAGAATTTTAATCCAGGAGCTAAATATCTTGTATAAAAAATTACAGAGTTTTCTTCTAAATCCCTCTTTAATGATTGTAATATGTCTTCTATTTCTGAATCTACAGCATTTAATTTAATCGCAAAAAAAGCTTGAAATTTTGCGGCATGTTCTTTTGAGATTTTATCCAATTCGGTTGAGGGAATCGCTCCTGGTTTGGATACGATTGTTTTTGCAATCCTGCTCGAATAATGTTTGGCCGTTTTACACCATGAGTCATAGTGCGCTGCGACTTTTTGCTGCAGTTCGTTTTCATAAACCTCCCTAAAATCTTGGTTTAAAGATAATTGTATTGCATATACTTCTCTCTGAAGAGACTTTAATAATTTTCTAAATTGTAGAAAATATGAGAAGGTAGAATGAGCTATAGAATAATAAAACTCTTCTAAAAATTTTCTTGAAGAGGTAGAGTTTAACTTTTCTGCAAACATTATTTGCTGAAAATTGATATGACCAGGAATTGGTATTCTCAACTTTACCATTTCGTCTTTACGATCTTTATACGCATCACTGTTTGGAGGTGGGTAAGGAAGTATTGTAACAATGCCATCAGATTCTTCTAGATCTTTTTCTGACACATCTATTTCATTTGATTGTGGTAAATTTTGCGATGAATTTATCTTTAAAGAATCTGCTACACGCTGATTATAAACTGCTACAGCTTGAGGCTGTGTTGTATAAAGGTTTCTGTGCAGTTCATTCCAAAGATTTTGATGTGCTACCAAAAGATCATTATTGATATTAGGATTAATATAAACTTTTTTCATCAAGTTTTCAATATCATTAATTGTGTCAGTTATCAGCATCTGAGCTGATTCTGATTCTTTTCTAACAAAATCTATAGGTGTAGAATATGCCTGTTTAATTCCAGATTCTGCTGTTCTATTATAGGCTTTTTCTCCTACAGCTTTATAGGCTTCTGCTCCTGTGGGATTTGTAAATGGAGCATCTTGGAATTTATAATCCCCATAAATATTATTTGGAACTTGCGAATAAGACTCCTGATAATTTACACCAATGTCACTCATTAAAACATCCTTCTTACTCTTTTGGAAGAAGTAGATCTACGAAAACCTGTTGAAGGATTTAGCGCATCGACTCGACCACTAATTATAACTTTATTTTTTTCATCATCTTCTTTATCTACTTTTTTATTGTCTGGAACAAAAAAATGATTAGAGAAAGTTTCAGTATTTGTTGCATATTGCCCCTGAGAAAACTCTCCATAATTTTGTGTGATAGCCAACAAGGCTAACATTAAAGCATCGTGTGCGTGATCCATCGCAGATCCTGCAGCCTCAAAAACTGGTCGACCAGTTTGAGTCGTGCGAACAACAACATAAGATATTAGCTGCATGTATAGCTCTTCATCAGAGTCTGGAATCATTAATTTTTCTTTTTCCAAAAACTGTCTAAGATTATCGACCATAAATGGTTTCATTTCCTTTTTAACCATTAACTTAGTATATGGATCTCTTACGTCAATGCTTTCACCAAATGCAACACCTTTTATTTTTTCTTTCAACCCAGATCTAGGATTCTCAACGCCATGTTTCTTCAAAAGCTCTACTTGCACCTCTCCATATCCACGGTCTACATAAATATGTTTTGGATTAAATATTTGATTAAGTTCAATAATTCTGTCTACCGCTTTAGTTAAAGTATATTCTGATCTAGCAATTTCTTCTCGATAACAAATTTTTGTTTTGCCTCTAAATCTAGAATCTTCATAATTTTCAGAGCATACTTCAACAACAACAATATTTGTTCCGGCACCGTATTTATCCCAGTCGACGCCGATTGTATGGAAGGATCTGGCAGATGTTATTTCTGGAATATAATTCCAAGAAGGAGAAATAAAGGCCCTATCAACAAACTTTCGAGGATAAACGCCTTCAGAATCTTCGCCCCAGTCTGCCTCTATTTCGTGCCTATATCCACTTGGTGAATATTGCTCTCTAAATTCTTCTTCTTGCTCTTTAGAGAAATATGGGTTACAGTTATGAACCAAAAGGCCATTTGCTATATACGAATTTGTATCTTCTACTTCAAAATTATAAACAAGACCAGAATATTGTACAAGATCTTTTGACTTTAGTAATAGTGCGTATTCTCCATTGTCTAAATATTTTTTTCCAATATTTATTTTATCTTGATCCAGCTGCCATTCAATGGCATAGGTGTCTGATGCTACATATTCTCTATACTTTTTATTGATTGCCCTTATGGGCTGTTTTGATCTCGATATGCTTGGATAATTGTTATTGACACGCGTACACATTATCTGTATTTGTTTAGCTAATAACTTTGATGAAGTTCTAAAAACTATTGAATTTGACTTAGAAAAATATCCGTCACCCTGACCGTACGACTGAAGAAACGCATTTTGAAATTCTTTTGGAGATTTCATTATTATTGGGTGCAATTCTTTTATAGTAGAACCGCGACCGACTAATAAATTGAATAACAATGCAAGCGGTCCATTATTTAATCTTAAACATACTGAGTGATTATCTTTTCTGTATGTTAAATTTAATTTTCCAGCTGATAAATAATCTAAAGCTTTTTGTATTGTTTCTATCTCTATATTCTCTTTCTTACTTAGGGTCCAGCCTATAGTTTTATATCCATTGACTTCATCCTTAGATTCTAGGTGCCCTTCCGCAGTGTACCACCCTAGAAGGGTGGCGAGGTTCTCATCTAAATTGATATACCTTGGAAGACTATTTGTAAATTTTCTTCCACCTTTATGAATTTTCTTTAATTGCACCCTGTGGTCATCTATCTCAATTAGTTCTTCATTGAAGTATTTCAATAGATCAATTTTTTTACCTATCTCTTCTATATCTACTATTGACTTTATGACGTGTCCAGAACTTGTGTTTCTTCTGGATGGAATTTGTAATTGATTTACATCTGTCCAATCCCAATTATATTTAGACTGTCTTCTGATTCTTTTTGCTGCAAGGAAGGGATGCTCTCCGGTTACTAGAAGATCACAATTACTTCCATATGTTTTTACATTAAAAATGTCTCCATCAAACTGTCTTTCAAAGGTTCTAGTTACTTTTTTGGGGCCTTTTTCTGTTAAAACTCTGTCGCCAATATTTATTTCATTAATATATTTAAATGAGCCATCGGCCATTGTTATTAAAGTTTTGGGATCAAAGCAATAGCTAGGAAACCAAAACTCGGTAAACCTTGGTGATCTGCACCATTCCCAAAACCTTTCTCTGCGACCAGTTGGAGTAGATGCACCGATCATAACTTTATCTGGTTGATCCTCTGCGGTTTTCTGAAGCATGGCGTACAGAGCATCAAGGTCATCTGCATGCATATAGTCCATTTCGTCAAGGATAATTAAATGTGCTTCCTGACCACGGGCAACATCGCTCTTCCCGCCGCTCTTCATTCCTGAAGTGAAGAATCTAACTGTAGAACCATTGGAGAATTGAATCATGAATTGAGGACTAGTTACTTTTCTTGTTATGGAATTCATAACTACTTCATTCTTAGAAGCTATTCTTAATATTTCTTGATAAATAAGTTCTACCTGAGTTTTCATTGGTGCAATAACTAAAGATCTACCATCTTTATGAGTATAACTATAATGCAGTAGCTGTACTGCTAAGCTAAAAGTTTTACCTAAACGACGACCAGCTCTTAAAACTTTTCTTAAAGAAGGATCTCTTAATATTAATATTTGGTACACACGAAGATTGGCTTCCAAAAATTGTTTTGCCCAAACTACAGGATCCTTAGAAACATGTAACTGCCGTTGATGATCTGCGCTAATTCCATCTGCTAATAAATTTAAATCAACTTCAAATGGTTCATCAATTAAAAGAGCTAATTCCCTATTAGTCATTTCCCTTTCTGTGACAGGCGTTCCATCGTTCCAAGCTAAATGAGATAATTTATTTTTAAATACCCATTCAATTCTATTAACCTGCTTAATAAGTTCAGGATCTTGGATACGAATTATTTCGAGTAAATCTTCTCTAGATAATTTTTCTAGAGCGTTTCTAAATTCTTGTGTTTTTGTAAATATACTCATAATTATCCGTAATGCGCAGCCATCATTGCGCCCTCTGTACCTAACATGCTTCTTGCATTTAGTCTAGAATTTTGTATTGCTTGGACTCCTCTAGCTCTAGATGTGGCTGCAGCTTCAGTGTCCCTATATCCCATTCCAAATGTTGGTTTAGCTATAGAACCTTGTAAAGATTTATTTGCATCTCTTGTAAAGTTTATTCCACTCTTAACTAATTCTCCACCCATCTTAGCAAGGTCGTATGCCAAAGATGCTGCAGCAACCACCTGAAGACCTGGTATTGCCAAAGCTGCACCTCTCATTGCCAACATTCCAGCTGCACCTTTGCCGCCAAGCTTTAATGCTGTCCTTGCTCCAACCTGAGAAAAGAATTTTCCTCCTCCAGTCGACCTGAGGAAAGATACCGCTTCATCTGCCCCCTTTAAAACTTGACCACTTGCTAACTTTATTCCATCGTCACCAAAAGATTTAACAGCTTTAGCAAATGCATCTTCTGCTGCCTTTGCACCTTGTGCTGCTCTGCCAACTAATCCAGGTTGACCACCAAAACCTAGTGCACCACGAGAATATCCGGCTAAATATCCCGTTGCTGCACCCGTTAGAGCAGAAGCTTGAAGGTTACCGCGAACACCAAGAGCGCCGGCTCCTGTAGCTGTATTATATCCTCCTAAGCCAACTGCTGTTTGAGCTACTGTTTGTCCAGCCGGAGCGACAATTCCCATACCCATACTTTTAGGTATAACCCGCCCAAACTGTCCACCAGAAACAGTTAAGCCTGCTGGTGAATTCATTCTTAAAAGCGAGGAAGTGGCAGTATCTATTTTTCCAAGTTTTGCTGCGGCCCGAGAAGATCCTTTAAGTGCTCTTCTTTCTAAAGCGTCTGTTTTAACTCCTGCGGATATGCCGGAAAGCAGTCCTGGACCAAAAGCCTTTTCTCCTTCAACTAGAGGATTGTTACCTAAAATTTTGCCAGCTAGCCTTTGTCCATGTTTACTGTTCAAGAGCTTATATCCACCAAACATTGAATATGCTCCAGCTCCTTCTCCAGCAAAAATAGTTTGAGAATGAGCTCTAAAGAAAGCTCTAGGATTTGCTGTTATATTATTAACTCTTGAAGATCTTAAAAATGGAGTTTTTCCTGCAGCTCTAGCGCTAGCTCGTCTTGATGAAGAACCCAAAAAATGAGAATCCATGGCGTCAGACATATGCCCGCCAACCATAATCCTGTGCTTAGAAGCTCTTTTAGCTAATCTTTTTTGACGTCTTGCACTTAAAACTTTTTGAGGATCACCAAGATCATCCATGAATCCGCCATACATCATTGTATTTGAGCCTCTCATGGAACCAAATGCAATAGATGTACTAATGCCAGGCAGATGCTCCATCATCCTAAAGCCCAACGGGGTATCTGGAGTGTCTAAGAATGTAGACTCATTTAATGGACCAATTTGTTCGTAATCTCCATTATACATCATCGACATAATTAATAGCCTCTTCTGGAGTTATGCATCCCGAGAACAATATCTCCACTGGCGTTCAATGTGCTCTGAGTATTTCTTGTTGTGGAGTATGGCGAATTTTGAAAGAACTCTCTGTTATTATTCATATAAGCTCCGATGCCAAGTGCTGGCAAAAGTATTCCCACGTTTGCCCCAACAACACCACCAACTAATCCGCCACCAATTTTTCCTATTTTAGATCCAGTTTTACCAAATCCAGAACCCAAAAATGCTCCTGCTGCCGCACCCATAGTGCCAGTAACTGGACCGGCTGCAGTTCTTGCTGCAACTATAGAGGCAGTAAACGTATCTGAATTTATTGGTGGATTTGCAGCAAAATAATCCCCTGGGGCAGTCGCCTGTAACATGCCTCCACCAACTCCACCCATTAATGTTCCAGCTAAAAATCTAGCATCTAGGTCTCTTCCAGTAAAATATCTATCTGCTTCAGTATCATTAAAAGCTGCTTCAAACGCAGCGTCCTTTACAGCTGGACCGACAGAAGAACCAAAGCCGATTGCGCCAGCGCCAATTGCCACACCAGCTATCCCGGCCCTACTTGAAGCAACGTCGCCTAGGGCTCCCCCTAAACCAGCTGCTGCTCCACGAGCAGCCCTTCCGGTACGGCCTTGAGCAAAACCTTGAGCTGTTCCTTCTAATTTTGGAATAAGCTCTTCATCTATTCTTTTGCCAACTGATTCAGAAACGTCATCAAACGTTTGCCTTGCTCTGCCGCGTAAAGCAGCTGATCTTGCAGAGGCTGATGCGCGTTGACTTTGAACCATTGGTTTTATGGTATCATCAAAAAAAGATGTAACCCTTTTACCTAAAGAACCCAAATTAACTGGCATTATTACTGCCCTCCGTAAAGATGATTATATTTATTGTTTCCCATTTTTGTATGTCCAATTTTATTTCTATCTAGATTTCCGACAACACCAGCAGTAACTAATGGATCCCTCCTGGAGGAAGGCAACGAAGTCATGGAAGCAGTGTAGGTATTCGTAACACTATTTTGATTATAGTTTTCTACTGGTTGCTGTTCAAGTGTTTCGCTATATAAATCTCTTTCTTCTTTCTTTCTAAACAGATAGTAACCACCAGCCATGGCTGCTGCACCCATAGCAATCAAACCAGCGTGTGGTTTTATATTATTGTATATTTCAACACTTTTTGAAATATCTTGCTTTCGAGTTCCAGCTTTAATATTTTGTAAAGCTGTTCTCAGCAGGTCGTTATCACCAGCAAGTCGCTCTGCTACATCATTAGCGCCCTTCAATGAAGATCTAGCAATAGCATTCATATTTCTAGTAAATGTGGTTCCAGCTGGAGCAGTGGCTCTTGCTGTAGTTTCGTCAAAGAAAAATACTCTCAATAAATCATTAGAATCATCTATTACATTACCAAGAATTCTATTTCCAGTATCTCTAGTTAAATCCACCCCCATAGATGAAGCATTTTGAACTAATCTAGTTATTGGAGTATCTACGCCCTCGTCAGCTATAAATCCTGCTACAACTCCTCTTTTAGCTAAACCTTCTAATTCTGCTATTGCAGACTCTTTACTAGGAAAAATTGTTTTATCGCCAAAAAAAACTTTTAAGTTTTCTATTTGAGTTCGCATATGAGAATCTGGTTCTTTTATAATATTCTTATAGTTATCTGTCTCAACAAAATCTTCATATAACTTTTCTGCTATTTTTTTTGAAGTAAGACCAGAATCATCTCTGCCTTCTTGCCAGGTTAGGTTTAACATATTGTGTACTGTCTCTTGACCAGATGCCTTACTTATGGTTGGTGTTTGCACGAAACTAAGAGACATATTAACTTTACCCTCAGCCAAAGCTTTACCCATATTGGGTATGTTTGGATCTGAAGCTAACTCAATTGATTTAAAGTACTCATAAGGAAGAATTAGCTTTTTTCCTAAAGACTTTTCTTGTCCAACTTCCATAATTCTCAAAGAATCATCTGATTGGAATTTAAAGTGAGATACACCAAACTGAGAAACAACATCACCTATCTCTTCAGATACTCCATATCTCATTGAAGTTCTGAATTGAGATAAATATGAGTCACTTACACCAGCCTTTGGCTGGGTGCTTAAAGTCTGGAATCTTTCTCTAGCCACACCACCGGTTGCCCTTGACATCATATCGCCAAAAGCCAATTCAGTAGGACCTAAAATAGAGTTAGCCATTCCTAAACCAGACATTGTCTGACCATGAGAAACGTATTGAGCCAATATCTCAGAAGAACTGCGTGCGTTCATATTGAATCCCATGGAGAACGTTGGTGTTTTTGAAGGATTCATTAAAGAGCGAATTTGCCCAACAACACCCCTGATTGTACCAGGTGAATCTCCGCCTATTACCCTGGGATTATCTGCAAAGTTTTCATAAAAATTACCAACATTGTGAATATAAGAATCTACATCTACAGGACCAATATTTGTTGGCATGCCGATTTGATCTATTAGTTCTTGTGCTATTAGAATATTTGAATTTTGTCTTCTTGTTAAACCCAAGCTCATTATTCGTTTTTCAAATGGGTTTATTCTTCTCGTACTCGAAGGAGCCGCCCCTGGTCGGGTTAAATCAATTGTATCCTCATACTGTGTATCTTGAGCTCTTGTAATGACACTTCTTAAATATTCTTTTGCTTGAACCTTATCTAATTCTATTGGGCTTCCTTGTCCAGTGAAAATCTTATACGAACCCTTATCATACTTTATAAAGCCACTTTGAATATCTACACCAAAAGCCTTTTTTGCTTCCTCCGCATTAATCATAATGCTTGTGCTAGCCAGTCCCTCGTCTGTTTGTATGTATCTAAGAGCTGCTTGAGACAACTGTCGTGGATCAGATATGTTTGCTTCTGGTACAATTGCTGAGGACTTTAGCGCTGTTAATCTCGCCATATTTATGGCTTCTTCGGATATTTGCTTACCTTCAATTGTTGAATGTTGTTTGCGAAAATCTAACTTACCTTGATGTATATATTTCAACATGTGGTCCTGCATAATTGTGTCAGTTTCAGCTACGTGAGAACCTTGAAATATTTTTGCAAAAACATCAGGCGCATGATCTTCGGCAGCTATTAAATCCAATAGATTTGTATTCATGATGAAGTTTTCCATAGCGGCGTATGTAGCTTTTCCTCCACGAGAAATATCAGCTAAGGTTTCTTCCGCAAAAAAACTTTTTATAAATCTATCTCCTCTAGCAATAGCATCATCAGGCGATAAACCTTCAGTTTGCTGAAATAGATTTCTCATATATTGACGACCAACTTCAAGTGTATCTATCATAAAATTGGGATTATTATCTACTCTATCTAAAAACTTATTAACCACTAGATTAAGTGAGGCATTCTGCTTGTAGCCCCTCATTGACCTAGTTGTATCGAGCAATGTATTTACGTCATACTGAATGTTGTGTCCAGTAAGAAAATCAACTTCAGATTCATCAGAAAGATGACCAAATAATTTTGTCATCCTTTCCATAAACTCATCTTCATTGCCAATAATATTTCCTGATTTGGCAAACCCTTCTTGCTCGGCTATAAACTGGCTCAAAGTTTGACTATCACTAGCCAGAACACCCGCAAGTCTTGGTGAGTCATACATAAAATCCATGTCTTCAACCATTTTAGCTGCCTCATCTAAACCAGTTCTCTGTATTAGGGAAACAGATCTAGCCTGAGAACCAAACATTAGTCCAGTAGATTCAATGTCTATCGTTGCTATTTTTGATGTTTGAGTAAAAAGACTTCCATTAGCAATAGCAGATATTTGAGACATGTTTCTTTGTATCTGTGAAGAAGACATGATATTCTGCGTATTGAATGTCATGTCAGATATAGACTCAGACATAGGGTCAACGTTAAATATCATTTTATTTAAAACTGAAAAAACAGGATGTTCCATTTTTTGGTTTATGTCAAACATTAAACCGACTCTTACATCATTAGCCCCTTCTGGTAAGGCAATACTAGGGAAGCCGACATTTGATATTAGATCACCCAATTTAACAACATTAGTTCTATAATTAGATATTAAATTTTGTCTTGCCTGATAATTAAAATAAGATAAATCAATTTTACCCATTTTACGAAGATGCTCTACATCTACAGTGTTTACCATTCCAGGCTTAAGATTTTCTGGCTCAGACAACATTCTATAATAGAGATTCTCAAACTCTTTTTGTGACTGCATAAACTCATCTGCAGTCCCGTATATGCCTGTTGCTGTTTGATCATCTAAGATCATTTCGCCAATACCTTTGTTTTTCTTAAAAGGAAGGTATTGAGTACTTTTGCTGACTAATCTAGATAGTCTTTGAAAAAGCTCTTCTGACATTAGTCAATGTCCTTTGGTGAATCTATTTCAATATAATCATCTTTATCATAAATGCCCAGTTTTTGTTTAAGAACTTTTTCTCTTTGATTCTCTAAAGACTGAACTTTATAAAGTATATCTGATATAGCTTGAGCACTATCAAGCTGAGCTTGTCCAACCTTAGCTTTAGCTTCTCTTGTAGCAAGGAGTTGGTTTCTTAGATCTTTTCTACGCTTATGCAATCTGTCTTCTAGTTCCACTGCAAGGTGTAGTTCCTTTTTAAGAATTGGCTGACCATCGTTATCGACGCCAACAATATTCTCTTGCACAAAATGTTCTTTAGCAAGAAGTTTTGTTTTACGAATATATTGAACTTCTTGATCAACAAGATCTCTAACCATAGAAACTTCAACCAAATTGTCTGGGTGAACATCTAGCTGTTCCATATACTCTTTAGTAAACTGTCCAACTATAGACATTTCTATAGGGCACGGTTTTCCACGTGGAGCTAAATTTTCTTTTAACAAAGGGCACGTATCTGCAAATGTGCACTTGTGCGCTTCGCAGTTCATGGGAATAGAAGAAAACATAGATGTTCTAGTTTTCTGAGGCCGGACTAATTCAACAGCCTTTTCTTTTTCTTCATCTGTCCAATTATCAGGGAAAAACAAATCTGGACGCAGGGATTCAAAATCTTGTAAAAATTTTCCCTTGTCACTCTTTTCTATGTTGCTCATTTAAATCAATCCACTCGCTATCATAAGAACTATCAGAATGAAACCTCTCTATTGTAACACTTTTGCAATGAGAACAATATGTATCTCTTATTAAGTATTGTTTTGCAAAATCAAAATATTCAGTTACAGTTTGAACCATACTGTTACATCTGGGACAATTCATCTAGAGCCTTCATTAAACCCTTCTGTAGTTTACTGGCTACTTCTGCGTTTTGGATTGCATTATAGAAAATGCCAACTTCTCTGATTTCATCAGAGGTCAAATAGGAAGATATCTTATATCTAGATCCCTTGCATATTTCGCAATAAAAATCTTTTTCTTCATTAAAACAAATGCACTTTTCAATTAAATCAAAAAACTCTAATGAATCAGCTATTTCAAACCATTTTGACTTAAACAATTTTTTTGTCTGCTCTTTAAATGCTCTAAGCTTTTGCGGATCATTAGATAATAATGTTCCCATATCTAAAGACTGTTTCATCAAATCATTTATTGTCTTATACAAAAAATTTGCTAACTGAAAATCACCATTAACATCTGTAAACTTCTTCCAATCATTCATCATAATTCCTAACTATTATTTTTTAATATTTATACATCGACTGTCTTCCAGAGGAAGCGCCTTCTCCCCTTCTATTCATTGCTACTCCAGCTGCAACACCTAGACCCAATCCTATTCCCATCATAGTTCTTTTCTTAAAGCGAGGCGCTGCTGTCATTGCTCCGCCTGGTCCTGGCATGGGAGGGCCCGTGTCAACGCCTTTAATAGCCGCTCTTCTAGGGCTACGAGCTCCTGGAGCTCTAGTGGTCCTAGGATTGCGAACCCCAGTTCTCATGGGACCACCATCAACCATTGGCGCTCTCCTCTGACCTTGAGCGATAGCTTGTCCCCTTGTGACCAAACTGCCATACCCAGTGCCAGCCGGTTGTGCTAGAGCAGCTGCCTGCCTTGCGTTCCTGCCAGATTGTGCAACTGCTGCTTGCTGAGCTCGAACAGATTGCCCCACTGTAACCGAGCCACCATAACCAGGTGCACCAGGAAACATTGGCTTAGCCATCGCAGCGTCGAATACAGTACCATATGCCATAATTTATTCCTATAAGTATTGATTTATAGATATAGTAACATAATTTATTAATTATTTATACATGACCTTACTTTTTAGTTTCATTAACTGTTCGTAAGTTTCTTTCGCTTGATCCAGCGTTAATCCAGGATAGCTAGTATATTTTTCATTCATTTCAACTAACTGCTCATATGTTGTACTCTTTGGTGCCATATAAAACTTCATTCTTAAAGCTAATTCGTTTTCATTTGTCATTTTGTATTACTCTTTTCTTTATTGGCTTTTGAAAATCAAAAGTAAAACTATCATTAAGATAATCAATATAAAATATAGTACCCTTTGGTATACTGCTATTAACAATAGTTTTAGCAAGTGGTGTTTCTATAACATCACGTCTTACCTGAGAGATGCCTCGTGCGCCTTTAACTGTATCAATACCCTTATCTATCAGGGCGTTGATGACATTATCGGTATAGGCAATTGATAGCCCTTTTCTGGAAAGCTTGTCAGCTATAAGGCTCATTTCCATTTCTGCTATTTTTTGATAGTTTTCATAATTCAAATGATTAAATATAACAATCTTGTCGAGTCTATTGATTAACTCTGGCTTAAAATATTTATTGATTGCCTCATTAGCGTTTTTCTGTACAACAGATCTTGGTGGTACTTCTTTTGTTTCTCTTTTGAAAACAACATTTCTTGTAAAGCCGGCGCCAGTAGAAATCATATGATCGACTGTTTTATCATTTCCTAAATTAGTTGTTAAAATAATAATACAATTTCTGAAGTTAACGCTTTCACCTTTAGAATCTGTAACTATACCTTCATCAAATATTCTTAAGAAGGTATTCCATATGTCAGCGTGTGCTTTTTCAACTTCATCAATTAAGACAACGGTATTTGGATTTTTCTTGATTTGGTTAGTTAGCTGGCCCCCATCATCATGACCTATATAGCCTGGTGGGGAACCTAAAAGTTTCTGATTTTCATGTTTGTGCTGATATTCGCCACAATCTATTCTCACCATAGAAGAATTATCATCAAAAAGATATTCGTGCAGCGCATTAGCTAAATGTGTCTTTCCAACGCCGGAACTTCCCGCAAACAAGAAAACACCCAAAGGTCTATTGGGATCATTTAGTTCAGCTTGAGATCTAAAAAGAGCAGAGACAACTTCATCAATTGCCTCGTCCTGACCTATAACATTACTCTTAAGATACTGCTCTAATCCTAAAAACTTTTGTTTATTAAGCTTTTTTATTCTAGAAGGCGCAGATGTAGTTCTTTCTTTAGCTTCAGCTTGGCGTAAAAACTTTTTAATCTGATTAATATTATAATCTTTTCCTGGGCCATCAGAAAATTTAGCTGGATTTGTTGAGTATGCAATGTTTAACCAGTAGTCAATATCCAAACTAGGATTTAACATGATGCAGCCAGCGTAAACTGCTTCCAATGCTCGTTCTGCTGCTTCTCTGGACATTGAGGCTAAAGCGGCAGCAACATCTGTTGTTAAATTATAAACAATGAATTGTAATATTTTTTTTCTTAAGTCTTTTGCGGTTTTGTTTTTCTTAACAAAGTCTTCTAAATCTTTTACTGGCAAAACTTTAAATTTAACATTAGTGCCTAGCTCAGGTATGAATATTTGATATATGTTCATCGGCTACCTCTTTCGTGGGCACGTTCTCTTATATAGAGTATATTATTATATGTTACTATATAAGTATACAGGTATATAGTAACTATATATGTATATAGTAAGGGGGGAAGGGGGGAAGGGTGGATCATGGCTAGCTTATCACACTGTGTCAAGTCTAGTCAACACATGGTGACGATATAGTCAATCTTTTTTTGACGAGTAATCCTCTACCCACGGGTGATCTTCTAGGCACGGCCCGGAAAAAGCCCAGTACTTAATAAGATCTACCGGTGTGTTAAAACGGTTGTTCAGAAGATACAATGCTAGATGCAACTGCTCATCAACTTTAATTTTCTTTTGCATAACGCTCCTAATTTGTAATATAAAAACTATGGTAATATTATATCATTAGTCCTGCACATTCAGTTGGGGTCGGCTTCGTTTTGGTGATATAATCTATGCATGATCAAGCTGAAGATTGGTAGGATTTGATGACAGAGGAAACAGTGGTAGTGGAGAACGAAAATGTATCGGCGGGCAAAAAAGCTTTGAAAGAGGATTCAAAAGCTTTGGAGCTTGCAATTGCGCAACTACAGAAGCAGTATGGTTCAGGAGCAGTTATCAAACTTGGCTCCACCAATGTAAAACCTTGGTCTTCAATTCCCACTGGAGCGTTGACGCTTGATCATGCTCTTGGCATTGGTGGACTACCACGTGGTAGAGTCGTAGAGATATTCGGTCCAGAGTCATCGGGTAAATCTACTCTTGCTCTGACTGCTGTCGCCAAAGCCCAGCAGATGGGCCTCACGTGCGCTTACATCGACGCTGAGCATGCTCTTGACCCAGTTTACATGCAAGCCGTTGGAATCGATCTAGATAACCTTCTATTGGCTCAGCCAGACTATGGCGAGCAGGGTTTCGACATTGCAGACAGATTGTTGCGTACGGGCGATATCGGTTTGATTGTTATCGACTCTGTTGCAGCGCTTGTTCCTAAAGCTGAGCTTGAAGGCGAGATGGAACAGCAGCAGATGGGCTTGCAGGCACGTATGATGGCAAAAGCTATGCGTAAGCTAACAGGTTTGGCTGCTCAGCATGACACTTTGATTATTTTCATTAATCAGCTAAGAAATAAGATTGGTGTAATGTTCGGCAATCCAGAAACAACTCCTGGAGGCTTTGCGTTAAAGTATGCAGCCTCTGTGCGTATTGATGTGCGCAAGAAAGAGGACTTAAAGGATAAGCATGGCGATCCTACTGGGATTAAGGTAAAAGCTAAGATCATTAAGAATAAGATGGCCCCGCCAATGAAAATAGTAGAATTTGATATCGTATACGCTCAAGGTATTGACGAATATGGTTGCATCTTTGATCTTGGAATTGATAAGGGAATTCTTAGCCAAAAGGGCGCATGGGTGTACTATAACGGAGAAAACTTTTCTCAAGGGCGAGATAACGCTATTGAGAAATTGAAGAGTTCTCCAGAGATAGTGAGCGCAATAAAAGGCTAGCAATGAAATTTCAACCGACAACTTGTTCAGAATGTTCTTACCCACCTAACTTTATTATTTCCACAGGAAATGACAACGGTCAGAAAATTTTTTTTATAAAATGTAGAGATTGTGGTGATTGTTGGGAGGAAGCTGATGACTCAGATGATGAGTGAGGCTGCCTTGCAGATTGTGGCGTATATGAGAGTTTTGTTGTTGTTTGATTCTGTTCGTGATGTTGTAGATTAGTTTTGGGTACTATATTCCATAACTAAGGGTGGTGTTATGGATTTTGTTCGTAGAATACTAGATTTTTTTAAAGATAAAGTTAGTGCTGATCCTTCAGAGTTTTATTCGTTCGCCCATTTTTTGGAGGAGAACCAGTCTGAGTATGTTGTGACTGTTCATGGTGAGGCTGATGGTTATCTGGTTTTCTGTATTTTTTCTCATGACGAGTGGGCTATGGTTGTTGATGTTTGTGAGTTGACGAGCCGTAATGCTTGCGATGTTGTTCGTGAACTTGCTGATGATAATGCTGTGATGAACATTGTTGTTGATCCTCGGGATATGAGCTAGTTATGGCTACGAATCCTAAGTTGGATGAGCTGAATAAGCTTGGTTTACAGTATTTTGATAACTGGAAAGACTATGCTGCTGCTACAGCTAACGCTTCTCCTGGTCAGGTTATTGGCGGTATCAACAAAAAGGGTAAGCTTGTTTTTTATCAGGGTGGTATCGGTGAGATAAATATTAAACAGGCTAAAGTTGAGCTGACTTCTTTGAGAAGTGCTACTGCTCCTTCACAAGCGCCTGCTGCTGCTGTTTCTCAAACTGTGGCTTCTCAGCCTGCTAATACTCCTGTGTTGCAGGGTACGATTACTCAAACGCAGCCTTCCAGTAGTGCTGCTGCTACTGGTGTTCAACAAAATGTTGTTGATCCTCAACAGGTGAATCCGTCGACTAAAACGATCAATGATGCTTTAAAAAATCCGAAAAGTAAAAGTACAAAAAAGGACACTACTTTAAAAACTGGTAAAAGGACGCCTGCTTCTATTGATCGTAGTGCAGCTATCGTTAAGCTTGCTAATAATCCTGATGCTGAACAGGAAATGATGGATATCATTTCTAAATCTGTTGGAATGAGAAAAGGTAAATCCAACTATAGCAAGATGGTCAAATCTGCTAAAGGTACTTTAGGTAAGCCTGATCCTGGTCCAAAGTCTAAACAAGGATATATTGATGCTGTAACTAATAGAGATTTTCTTATAGAAGAAGGAAGAATCAATAGGAGTTCTTTGTTGCGTGCAAGGATTGCTGAACAGAATCCTAACATAAGCAAAACAAAGTTAAGACGTTTGGTAGGAAAAGAAATGTCAACTTTTAGCGATGAAGCTCTTTTCAATATTGGCGAAGAGATAACCAGAGACATCATGCAAAAAGATTATATAGACACATACGCACGTGAAGAATCTGAACGTTTAGCTAAAATGACTTCAGAACAACGTTTACAAGTTTTTCAAGGTCAAAAAAGCAGGAACGTTCGTGGAAAAAAAGTTCCTATCAACAATATCTCTGATAAACAAGTTTTAGATTTATCCGCAAAATATTTGAAACAATACGAAAGATTAGAGCTTGGTGACAGCAGAATCGCCCGCAACCTAGCAAAAGCCGGAGAAAAATTACGAGGAGGTATCGCTATGGGTGATATAAGTTATCACCCAGGATACTCTGCGATAGAATCATCGTTAGATGAAGCCTATAAGCGCAGAATGGCTAATAAAGCTGCTGGCGTAGCCAGTGCAGCTGCAGACGACTCCGCTATGGTTGCCGCACAAATCTCTTCAGCGCTATCGTCAGCTGGAAACATGCTAGAAGATTCTGCTCAAGCCATCACCAAAGTCACCAACAAAAAAGCTATCTCAGCGAGAACACTAGAAAAAATTATGTCCTCACACACCCTATCAGCTGGACTAGCAGCCGGAGGAGCAGCCCTACTATACGGACTCAACAAAAAACGAGGAGAACAACAAGTAGGATAAAACATAGTCATTCGCCGGCAAAAAATTTTTAAGGGGTAGGAGTAACAGTAACGTTGCTCCTACCCCTTTTTGTTGTATCTAGAAACAGTAGAGAAAAAACTCAGTAGTCGTAACCAGACTCCCAGCCCATCTCCTCGTACACCTCATTGCTAGACACATGAGAATTATATTGATCAAGAACAGCAAACTCTGTGTTAGCAATACCACCAAACTGGTTGATCCACTGGAAGCAGTCCGGACAACGTACATTGGATCCGATAAGTTCTTCGTTCATAATAAACTCTGAACCACAGTGTGGGCAATCCATATATGAATTCATATTTTATCCTTTGCTATGTTAAGCATTGTGTGAGTGATGTTTGCCGGCCTGAATAACCGGACATGTAGAACTATAGCCACCTACAGCATTGCTTGCAACACATATGCGAATAATATCCAAAAAATTTCTTGCGGGCGATTCTATATGGGGAAAAATTTTTAGGGGCGAATCAAAGGTATATAAAGATATAAAAGTCTAAATAGGGGACTATTGGGGAAAAATTTATAGGGGGGAGATAATGGGTACATATGTGTCTCTTAGAGTTTTAACGAGGCCACCCCCCCATGGGGTATGTGCTTGCTAGGAACGACAATGAGCGGTCGTCCACTCCCTACAGTGGTGCAGGTATGCAGCATAAAAGGACAGCTCCGATGAACACGTTACCATCGTAAAAGAAATGTGTAGCAATGAAAGGTGGTCATCATGATCACATCAATGATTGATGTCATCGGCAAGTATGCCGTTGACACCAACGGCAACACCATCCCCTACACGAAGGAGGTGACTGCACGCTTCATCGCCCACACGGGCACTGAAGTGTGGGTTCAGTCTCCTTCAGGAGACAGCTCGGACTCGCTGCAGTTCGGGCACATCCACAACAACACCGGGTGGTTCGCCCGGGAGTTCGGTGGTCGCATGATCACCATCCGGAGCCAGCGCAAGTGGGACTACCAGTACCAGGTGTGGTACTGGTACAACACAGTCCACCACGCTGCCTGACACAGCACCTGGTAGGGCAGGTGCACAAAGAGTTGTTCCCCTGGGATCTTCGGATCCTGGGGGAACTTCTTTTTTGAGGATAGGCATCCAGCCATGTCCACTACACCAAAGAAAGGAGGTGTGCAATGTTGCAGATTCCGATGTACATCGTCGGCATCAGCGCTTTCATCATTGCAGAGGTCACGTTCTTCGTGGACCTCTTCAAGAAGAAGGGCTGATCCGGTACTGCCATCATAGGGTGGCCGAGCAGTAGTGACGCTTGGGAACAGAATAATCACTAAAAGAAATTGGTTCCTTCGGGAATCTTTTTCTTTGAGGATAGACCATTGTCCTTAGCGCAGAACCTGAGCGCTATATAAATCATGGGTGATGCGGCAGGAGCTAAATGCCTGACAGGTTATCTTACCTTGACAAAAGAGAAACGTAATAATCACGTCCGGTACGTTAAGCTGGATAACTATGATTCGGAGGAATCAATGGAAGTAAAACTTCCTGAGTGTATCCGTTCACGTCGGATCGGGCATTGGAGCTATGGCTCCGACACCGAGTACGACGAGTTCGGGATGCTCGCACCGGTGACCTGGATCTGCAACTGCGGGTCCTGGGTCAAGACCGAACTGCTCAATCTGGAAACCGGTCAGTATGAGCAGCTGTCAGACGACGCCATGACCGCTTTCCTGGCTGAGCACCAGGATTGTGTGGCCATGTGCTACAACTGCCGCAAGGTGGAAGTGGAGCGCCAGGGCTACTGGTGTCTCGAGTGCGAGACTGGCGAGCACTACTGATGACACCCAGGCTGATGAGCCCAGCCTGAAGAAAAGAGAAGTTCTCTCCTACGCAGCCAGCGTAGGGGGAACTTCTTCTTTTAAGGATAGACCGACCGGGTCTACCTACGGTCCCAGCACAACAGGATCTAACCAATCCGCTGGGAGAAAGGGAGGCATCATGCAGAAGCTGCCCAAGCGAGTGTACGTGCAAAGGCGTATCCTCGTGGCTGCTCTCACGGTGTTCTTTCTGATGGCCGGATGTGGCATGATCAAGGAAGTGACGAGCCCCTCGTTTACTTGCCCGGATCGTACCCACACGGTTATTCAGGGGGACAGTCTCTGGAGCATCGCTGAAAAGCATTGCGACGGAGACCTGCTCGTCGTACGTTACCGTCTGACACGGGCTTACGGGCCCGTGATTCAGCCCGGTGACATCATCGAGCTCCCGTGAGGGTAAGTCGGCTCACTGAACCAGCAGTAATCTGGGAAGTCGCAACACACGACTAAAGATAATAACTCATATGAAGTTGGCATTGGTTACTTGCCTTATATAAGTATGAGTGAATTATTATGTGTTT